>ERZ779894.175-NODE-175-length-75737-cov-15.225285_pt1 | contig 75737 bp, 80 predicted proteins | sample MGYA00511587_ERZ779894 | MGnify/ENA primary metagenome ERZ779894 (study PRJEB29588, sample SAMEA2160490) | human gut metagenome | biome: human gut; feature: human-associated habitat; material: faeces | place: Denmark | collected 2008/2010 ... | reverse complement strand
ATTTACAACACGGCTCTTTATATGCGGTTAAGCCGTGACGATGAAAGCTATGGTGACAGCGTAAGCATTGAAACGCAGCGGACAATCCTGCAACAGTACGCAAGGGAGCAGGGGCTTCATGTGGTCGGGGAATATGTGGACGATGGGTGGAGTGGGACAAACTTCGAGCGTCCGAGTTTCCAGCGCATGATGGACGATGTGGAAGCCGGAAAAGTAAACTGCATTGTCACCAAAGACCTGTCCCGTTTCGGGCGGGAGCATGTGATGATGGACTACTATCTGGAATTTCTGTTCCCGGAAAAACGGGTGCGGTACATCGCCGTTGCGGAGAATGAGGACACAGAAAAGGGACTGTCCGATTTTGTGCCATTCAAAAACCTGTTCAACGAATGGTTCGCAAAGGACACCAGCCGCAAGGTAAAAACTGCTTTCAAGGCAAAGTTTGCCGCCGGACAGCGTATCAGCGCCTATGCTCCCCTCGGGTACAAGAAGCACCCGGAAATCAAGAACAAGCTGATAATCGACGAGGAAACCCGCTGGATCGTGGAGAAGATTTTTGACCTTGCTATTCACGGCAAAGGGGCGGCCAGCATTACAAGGATATTGATTGCGGAAAAAGTACCGACGCCGGGATTTATCAACTTCCAGCGTGACGGGACTTTCGCCAATATCTATGCTGGCGCACCAGAGGAAAAAGGCTACGCATGGACGATAGCGCAGGTCAAAAGCATTATGAAAGATGAAACCTACATCGGCCATACCATCCACTACCGGGAGACCAATATTTCCTTTAAGAACAAGCGGAGGATACGCAAGCCCCAAAGCGAATGGGTGCGGGTGGAGAACACGCAGGAGCCGATTATCAGCGAACAGGTTTTCCGGCAGGTACAGGAGCAGATCGCAAGCCGCCGGAGGGAGCGCAAGAATGGCACGACACAGATTTTTGCGGGGCTGATAAAGTGTGCGGACTGCGGCTGGTCGCTGGCCTACGGGGAGAACAGACAGAACAGCAAGCCCTATGGCTACTACCATTGTAGCAAGAACGGGCAAGGCACACGCCAATGCTCCATGCACTACATCCGCTATGATGTGCTTTACGCCTATGTCCTCTCCCGTCTGCAATACTGGTCGGCGCTGGTACAGCACGATGAAGAACAGCTTTTGAAACGGCTGCTGAACGCCAATGACAAAGGACAGGCCGCCGCAAGAAAAAAACAGGCTGCTGAACTGAAAAAAGCGGAGAAGCGGAAAGCCGAGGTCGATACCCTGTTTGCCCGGATGTATGAGGACTGGGCGGCGGGGCGTATCACAGAATACAACTTCAATATGCTGTCCGGGAAGTACCAAAGCGAACAGGCGGAACTGGAAGAAAAGATTGAACAGCTTCAATCTGCTATTGCCGCTGAAAGCCAGAGTGCCGCAGACGCAGAAAAATGGATTGCCTTGATGAAAGAGTGCGTCAATCCCACGGAACTCACCGCTGAACTCTTGAACACGCTGATTGAAAAAATCCTTGTCCATGAGGCGGTCAAGAACGAGGACGGAAGCCGGGAACAGGAGGTAGAAATCTTCTACCGCTTCATCGGCAAAATTGATTGAATGACACCAATATCTTTAAGTATGTGATACCGGTTTAGGGTTTCCAGACATTAACACGATTGAGCCATTGGCTGACGCTTTGGGATTGAGCGTATTAGAGATTATGCGCTCTGAAAAAATAGTCGAAGCCGAAATCAGCCCTGATACTGCCACTGCAGCATTGACTGATACCTTTGAACTTGTGAAATTGCAACGCAAGGCTGAACGGAGATCAATTCTGAAAATTGTTGGATGCATAGCCGCTGCCCTTTTCTTGATTTTCCTTATTGACGGTGTGGGCTGGATGGGCTTTGCTTTTGCATATTTTCCCGTGATTTGTTTGCTTGCGAGTATCGCACTTGTTATATATGGGATTTGGCGCAAGAAAAATAAACTTCCTTGCTTACAGACATTCATTTTAGCTGGAGCGTTGATACTAATTCCAATCTGCATTGTTGTTTTGTTATTCCTTGCGGGTGCTTTGGGTCTTGGTCCTGTGCCTAATTAAACGGCACGAAACAATAGCGAGTTGATGTGCTGCACAAGCCAGAAACGGGGTGTTCACATTGTATAACGGCGAATGGTTATTAAGATATGTGCCCAATAGAGTGCTTGAAATTTCTCGCCGTTCTGTCCGAAATACAGGCATAAAACACTTACCAGTGTAAAAATACATACGACAGTTATCAAAGAACCAGATACAAAGACGCAGAGCCGATAAACCCGTTAGCCTTTTAAGGTATGGTTTGTCGTCTCTTTTCGTCTATATAACATAAAATAATCCCGATTTTAGAAATATCTTAGAATTACCCCTTAGAATGATCGTGTGGTCGGGATACCCGGCTGCACGATTTTTTAATACCAGGAGGCTAATTCTATGCTCAAAAGATTACTGACTGCTGCGCTGGCAGTCGTTCTTACCCTATCGCTTGCGGCCTGCGGCGATAACAATAGCGCAAACCTGCCAAAGCCCAATGTTTCGGGAGATAACACGATTCTCGGCTCTGACTTTCAGAAAGATATGGGTCAAAGTACCGCAGATCATATGCAAAATGTCTGTAAAAATGAGAACGGATATTTCTTTCGGTATGGTGATGGGAACGTTTACTATCTTGATAAGGAAAGCGGTATGTCTACTGTCCTTTGTGGAAAGCCCGAGTGTTCACACACAGATGATACCTGTAATGCCTATGCTTACGGAAACTTTCTGACATATTACGATGGGAAACTATATTGGTCCAACAGCGACTATGTAGATGAAAACGGCACGATAGTTAATTATGGCGAGCGTCTTCACCGTATGAACATAGACGGAACAGAACATGAGGTGGTGCAGGAGTTGGATTTTGAACCCGGTGGTGATACGAGTAATTTTCTCACTAAACCGATCATTCATCGGGGCATTGTTTACTTCTGTTATAGCGGGTACTTATATGCGGTTACTCTTGGTGATGATATTGAAAATGCTATGTGCATTTACGGTGAGGAAATCATCGACGATGGAAGCCATATTATAAATCCCAACGAAATGTATTATGAATTGTGGGCTGACGGAGATATGGTTTACTTTATGGCAAAGAACGTAAAGCAATCCAACGGAACATATAAAGATACGCTTTATTCTTACGACCCGCAAAATGAAAAGCTGACAAAGGTATGGCAAGTTCCCGACAAATCCGAGGTCGGAACGTGGAGTACAACGGGCGTGAGTGTTAGCTCGTGGTATGTTTCGGGAGGTTACATTTACTATTATTTGTCAGGAAATGATCTATGGTATGCTGACCTCTCCACAGGTAAAAATGCAAAACTTGCCGATGTGGATTTAAGTGCGGGAGAAGCAATATTTTCATCAGAGTACATCGTTATAATGCAGAAAGAAGTATGGGGACAAGACTTGATCAGCGGAGGTGCCGCTGTCAAAGGCGGCGATAAGCTTTATGTATATGATTACAGCGGAGAACTTGTAAAAGAAATATCATTGAAACAAATCTACGATGATAGTGTTAATGTTTCTGATGTGTATTTGCTTTGGATAGATGATAATCAAGTATTTATGCTTGCTGATGCAACAGTAAATCCTACAGACCCCTCTATTACGCATACTACTTTGGTATATCGTATGTATAAAGCAGATATTGAAAGTGGAACGGTAACAAAAGCGGGTTGGTCAGACGGAGAATAAGGAGGTCGCATATCGTGCAATTAGAACTTATTGATTTAACCAAACGATATGGGGACTTCGTAGCTCTCGACCACTTGAACATCACTTTTACGGCGGGTATTTATGGAATCCTCGGTGCAAACGGTGCGGGAAAAAGCACGATGATGAATTTGCTGACCGATAACATATCCCGAAGCAATGGGAAAATCCTGTATGATGGTACAGATATTTTGAAACTGGGCAAAGACTTCCGCAAGATACTCGGCTATATGCCCCAGCAGCAGGGATTTTACGAACACATGACAGCGCAGACATTCCTTTACTATATGGCAGATCTAAAGGGTATACCGAAAAGGCAGGCAGCACAGGAAATTGACGATCTGCTGGATGCAACTAACCTTTCGGATGTCCGGCATAAGAAGTTGGGTGGCTATTCCGGTGGTATGAAACAGCGTGTGCTACTGGCACAGGCACTTTTAGGAGATCCCAAGGTGGTTATCTTGGACGAGCCAACTGCCGGGCTTGATCCGAAAGAGCGCATCCGTATCCGTAACTTTATTTCTGCTATGTCACGGAACCGCATCATTCTGCTGGCTACCCATATCGTCAGCGATATTGAATCCATATCTGATCAAATTTTGATGATGAAAAAAGGTCAAATGGTTGGTATGGGTACTCCGGGCGAACTGATCGAAAGTGTTGCGGACAAGGTAAAAGAAATGTCTTGTTCCCCGGAAGAGCTGGATCGAGTGCAGGAACAGTACAAAGTAGGCAACATCTTCCAGCGCCATGGCGAAACATGGGTACGTATCATTGGCGACAATCTTTCCACAGAGGGACAGTATGTAGAGGATCACTTATCTTTGGAAGATGTGTACCTGTACTACCTCGGAGAGTAGGTGCGCTATGGCTGAATGGAAACGAATTTTTCGCAACCGCCGTCTGTGCGCTGGTCTGCTTGTCATCCTGCTGCTGAACGGTTTTTTGTTTCTGCGAGAACAGAAGGCTCAGGATTACGGAATTGATGGAACGATCCCTGCCTTTTCGTTTTCGTTGAACATTGGTGAGGGTGGTTACGAAGTTGCTCAGGAAACCGTGGACAGCATGGATGGGTATAACCGGTATCTGCAATGGCTGGAGGATTATAAAGACCTTCCCCTTGCAGAATCCTTACCCAAACTGGAAAAGGAAAAAGAACGGTTGACCACAATCCTGCAAATCTACGAGATGCTGGAAAACGATAGCGAAATGTTCCTGTCGGACTCTTTGGAGCAATACCGTGCTGAACAGCCGGAATTGGTACAGCAAATTGAAAATGGTGAGCTTGATCTGTACGAGGTGCATTTGGACTATGCGGCTGTCAACCATTTATTGAAGCAAGTGCAGTATTTGGATGGCTATGACGATTATCTGAACACCATCCGGGCAAACAAGGACAAAATGCTGTCATTCTCTATTTTCAATGACCCTGATAGTTTCTCCGGGCGAAACATCATCCTAACCGCAGAGGAATTTCAAGCATTGGAGGGCATTTCTCTTACCCTCGGCGCAGATGGAGCCATATCTGCATTCATGGACTTCGCCATAACCGATTACCTCCTGCTGGCTGTGCTGATGTTGATTTGCATCTCATTTCTGGACGAGCGCAAGAAAGGGTTATGGAGTGTCGTTCATGCAGCACCGAATGGCAGACTGCGGCTGGCTTTACAAAGAACGGGCATCCTGCTTGGTGTGTCTGCCATCAGTGTGTTGCTGTTATGCGGCTCAAACCTGTTGCTTGGCTTTTCCGTTTACGGCGGAATGGACGATTTGGGACGGGCGGTACAGTCTGTGGAGCTGCTTGGCAAAATGCCGCTGGTATGCTCCGTGGGGCAATTCCTGCTGATGTACCTGTTATTTAAGATCGGAGCAACCTTCCTTGTGGCGCTCCTGTTATGGCTGATCTTCACAGCGATCAACAATGTGAAATACACCATCATGGCGGCTGCGAGTGTACTCGTGGTGGAATACAGCCTTTACAGCTTCCTGCCGGTGCAGAGTGGTCTCAATCTACTCAAATATTTCAATATCTTTACCTATATCAGCCTGTCCGACCTATACACGAACTACTTGAACATTGACCTGTTTGGGTATCCTGTGGGTATTCGGGCAGTATCACAGTATGCGTGTCTGCCGCTGATCCTGTTACTGGCTGTGGTGTGCATCATAATTCATTGCCGCAAACGCCCAGCAGCCGGAAAAGACCTTCTTGGATGGTTTGTATATGGCATAAACCATATTGTAGACAGGTTTCTCCGCCGATTCCACCTATTAGGAATGGAGTTTCACAAAACACTCTCCATTCAAAAAGGTGTTGTTATCTTGTTGCTGTTTCTCTATTTGCTATCGGGTCTGTCCTTCACTGTGACAATTCCTGTAACAGATCAGACCGATGCCGCCGCAAGGCAATACACCTCTGAACTGGCGGGAGCAATCACGGACGATACCTTCCGGCGAATAGATGAAATCCAAACGGAGTTAGACAATACGCTTGCCGCCTATGAGCAGGCATTACTCAAGTACGAAAGCGGCGAAATGGAATATCCGCAGTATGATGTGTATGCCCGTGAAGCGGAAGCTGCGAGAATCAAAAGTACCGGGCTCAGCGTTGTCCGACAGCGAGCTGAGGAACTGCGTTCCCTCGGAGACGAAAAAGGCTTTGCTCCGTGGCTCATTGAGGAGAGCCCCTATAAAGGCACCTATGGCAATGAAGCAAGAGTAAATCAGCAGAGTGCTGCTTTGGTCGCTATGTTGACAGTTGTTCTGCTTCTTGCCGGTTCCTTTGCCTATGAAACACAGTCCGGTATGACCTATCTTCTGGCCTCTACTCAGCGGGGCCGAAAAACACTACTCCGAAGAAAGGTCGGTATGGCAGCGATCCTTACAACAATCGTTTGGGCAGTTACCTATGGATTGGAGTTTCATGCGTTCCTCGGTGTCTGTGACACTGGCACCTTTACTGCATCGGTGCAGAATCTTTCTATGCTGGAGAATTTTCCGATTCAGTGTAGTATTGCAGTTTTTCTTGTCGGACTGTATTTGTTCCGCTGGCTGGCGTTGTTCACCTGTGCCATGCTGACAATGCTGATTTCATCATTTATGAAGCGTATGGAAACGGCTTACATTGCTACCTGCGGTGTAATACTTCTACCTTCAGTATTGTACCTCTATTTGGACTTAGAGCCGCTGAAATACCTGTCATTAGCGTTGCTTGTAGAGGCTATGCCCGTACTGATTGATTTAAGCAGTAAAGGAATTTCAATATTTATTGTACTCATTTTGCTTCTGGCTTTAGCAATTTTGTCTGGATGCGTATTGCGGAGAAAAACAAAAGCTGCAACATAACATATTTTTAATATGACAACATTCGACGAAATACTAAGGAATAAATTGGTGGGATTTTGTTGTAGAGAAAACGAATATGTAATATTAAAAGGCGTCACAGAAACTTTTCTGTGACGCCTTTACTGATCATGTATTCGTTTTGAATGCTAACCATTTAGCCCCGTAGGTATCAATTGCGAATCTGTTTCCGTGGTTGTTTTCAACCCAATGTTCGTAAACGCGATAAGTTCCGCGCAGCTGCTCTCTGAGCTCTGCATCGTGAGAGATCGGTTCAAGCCATATCTCATTGTAGTTGCCCAGTTCTTTTTTATTCAGCGGCTTTGTATCCGGAAGAGCTGCCTCATAGAATGGAGGCTGTGCTGCGTAGACTGATCCGGCATTGTCAAATGGGACCGTAGACCCATCCAGACGGACCACAACATTTTTAACTGAGTCTACGAGAACCCAACCAAAGTCAGATGACCATACAGACTTGCCGTGATAGATTTTCAGCAGATCCAGAGAAAGTGGAAGAGATGTTACTGTGCTTGGATTTCCTCTGCCGAGAAGATAGTCTGTTGATACTTTATACAGATCTGCCATTGCTTCTAAGCTTTCTATGGAAGGAGTTTTCCTTTCAGCTTCCCAGGCGCCCAGTGTGGATGGAGATACGTCAAGTTTAGCTGCAGCATCCTTAGCCATTAGCTTTTGTGCCTTACGAGCATTTTTATATTGTCGTGCCATAGCATCCCCACCACCTTTTCTTTATTTTAATATGATCCACTTTCCACTTTTGAAAGAACCTTCACGAACTATGAATCCCTTTTCCTTCAAACTTTTAATAGCTCGCTCTACAGTCGGCTTGGATACACCGATAATCTCGGCAAGTTTTGCTGCCGTTAATGAAGGCATCTTGGAAAGCTCATGGTACACTTTGGCTTCCTTATCATTCAAACCGCTGTTTTCACCATCATTTACACCATCATTTACACCATCAGGATGATGGAGAAAATCAGGATGAATAAGAAGGGTGGTGGAGAAAGATAAGCGTTCCGGATCTGTTTCAAAAATAGGTTTCGGGGAACCGTTTCTTTCAAGAGCATTGAGGATTTTTCGGAAACCGGTATTACGTCCCTCTGTAAGATGCATTTCCTTCAGGAATTCGCCAATACGTCTGTTTCTGTATCTACGGTTAAAGACATGATACGTTCTTAACCCTTCGTCTGTGATGGAACGGTCCGCACCTGGATGACTTACGATTTCAATTCGGTCTGGGAGTACACGTACCTCTATCGGTTCACGCACATCGTAGCCCTTGTGATAAACGGCGTTTGACAGGGCTTCTTCAATTGCTGCATACGGATAATTGAAGTGGCGTTTCGCCTCAGCAACATTCGGCAGTTTCAAAACGTGCTCTTGGATAACACTGTTCTGGATATACTGTAATGCCTCTCTAAGCTGTTGATGCAAAGGTCCCTTGAATGTCTTCTCAATGATCCTATCACCACCGAGGTCATCAGGGAACTGTACTACATCAATCTGTGCGTATGGGAAAAAGCGTTCCGGATTAAAGCTGAAAAACATCAGACCGACATTCTTAGGTTTCGTGTATTCCGGCAGCGAGTTGACGATATTCATACTCTTGCAGAGATCCACGAAATCCATCTTTTTAGAAGCTTCATAAAGAGAGCTTCCAACCTCCTTCAGATAGCTCTGAATTAGGGTGATATTAAGATCAGTAATATCGGCTTCGTGATTTACACGATCATCAAAAGGCACATTGTTTGCCAATGCAAAAAGATCTCGAATCTCTTCCTGTGTTGGCGAAATTGTACTTGCCATTTTACGAATATAGTAAATGCGTTCCTTATTATCCTTGCTCATGGTTTTAGGAGAAGAATAAGGACGGACACTTCCACCAGGAGCCCACACAACGATGAATTTCTTGCCGACATAGTCTACAACCTCTGTTATAGGCATGTACTCAGGCTGGATAAGTTTGCATTTGTTAAGCATATCCTTTAGATATCCATCAATTTTATCCGGAGATACTCCCAAAAGCGTGTCCGGCTCACCATTGTCTTTGTTTTTGACGCCGATGACTAAATAGCCGCCGCCCCAGTTGTCAATATCATTTGCGAATGCACAAATTGTCTTTAGTGATGCTTCAGGATCCCAGGTTTCCTTAAATTCAATTCTTGCCCACTCAACTACATCTCCGGACAAGAGAGTTTTTATATTAGTTGGTATTGCCATCGTCAATCACCTCATTATTAGACTTCATATACTTTCCGGTTTTAATTCGAGCATCTGCAGGTTTGTCTGCGTCTGCCGGAATAAGCCATGTGTTACCGACCTTTTTGACCCCGGGTATTCGTCCTTCGGAGCAAAGGGTAGCTACACGTCTATGTGACAGATTCCATTTTTCACCGGCTTCAATTGTAGAGATGTAATCCACTGCAAACACTCCTTTCAAAATCTCTATTTAATATTATATTCATTTTGAGGAATAATATCAAGACCTTTTCACGAATTCACTTTTATAAGCACTCTGATTTTGCACGTCAGACTGGGTTAGATATAATGACAATTATGTTTAACCCACGAAATCAGCACGATTGGAAATGATATTTGAGTTAAACATAATCAACATTGTTTTCCACCAAACCGAGTTAAACATAATTTTTTCGTTGTATCCTCGCTTCCTCCTTCGTGTAATAAATGTAGGAGGCGATAAAAATGTTAACTGAATTCCAAGAGTATTTAAGAAGCATCGGCAAGTCACAGAATACAGCACTGGGATACTGTGATAAGGTTAGACTCTACTTCAAATGGTGTCTGGATAGTTTCGGAAGCGAACCGCAGCAGCTGTACCGAGCAAATGTGCTTGATTACATTTCATATATGAAGACGATTAAGCGATACAGTCCTAAGTCTGTAAATAACCATCTGTCATCCCTGAGAAGTTTCAATGAGTACCTGATCTTCTCCGGTCGTCAGACAGAACTGGCGATCGTAAAGAATGACTTTATGAAAATCCAAACCCAGTATGCCAATCCCTGCACTGTCGAGCAGAAGGATGTAGAGGCATTCAGGCAGCGTCTGCTTGAGGGTGGCAATAAGAGAGACTTCGCCATTGTGACTCTCTATACTTATACCGGCATTCGTAGATCGGAGTGTGTTAATCTTCGACTTGACCAGGTAGATCTAATCGCAAAAGAAATCTACGTTGTCGGTAAAGGAGATAAACAAAGGACAGTTTATTTGAACGATAAAACCGTACATGCAATCCGCGAGTACCTGAAGGTGAGAAACTCAGACAGTCCGTATTTGTTTGTGAGCCGCCAGTCCGAGAAGATGGCAGCATCCCGTATCAATCAGATCTTTAACCAGTATTCTGATGTCATCACACCAAAGATGCTAAGACATTATTTTTGTAGCCACGCACTCGATACCGGTGAATATAAGATCCACGAGGTTGCAAATCAAGCCGGTCATAGTAATGTCCAAACCACTCTGATTTATAGTAACCCGTCGGCAAGGCAGATGAAGGAGAAGGCAAACAAACTATGAGAAAATTTATTTCTGTCATACTGATTTTGATTTTTATATTTATTGCCGCCTTCGCAGGATATCAGATTTTCCGGGAGCATACAGAGAGGCAGGAAAGTGCTGAGTCCTATGCTGACCTGGAAGAGCTCATCTCTTTTCCCGAAGTGCCTCCTTCCGAAGAGACGGATGAGACATTTTCATCTGAGTCTGGAGAAACCGAGAAAGTACCTGTAGGGCCCGCAGTAGATTTTGACGCACTTCTTGAAATCAATGAAGATTGTGTCGCGTGGATTTATATTGAAGATACAGCAATCAATTATCCCGTTGTACAAGGCGCTGATAACAGTTATTACCTTAAACACCTATTTGACCGCAAGTGGAACAGTGCAGGATGCATCTTTCTGGATTCCAGAGTGGCTTCGGATATGTCAAACCGACATAGCATCATCTATGGACATCACATGAAAAACGGGACAATGTTCTCGGGACTGACCCAGTATAAGAAGCAGCAGTATTATGATGAGCACCCGGAAGCTCTTCTTATCACTCCGAATGCAACCTACCGGATAGAGTTTTTTGCCGGCTATGTTGCCAGTGTTGAGGATTCTGCCTGGAAGATTGGATTTGAGTCTGACGAAGAATTTGAAACTTGGATTAAGGAAGCAAAGCAGCGCTCGTGGTTTGAAAGCCCCCTTTCTCCCGCAGTCACAGATAGGATTCTTACATTGTCTACCTGCAGCTATGAATTCGATAACGCGAGATTTGTTTTACACGCTATCATCATTGAAGCATAGACTTGTAAATTCATCAAACATCTTGCATTTTGCGGACGCTTCTGCTATAATATCTATGTTAGTATCAGATATTGCCCATCGGCAGTAACAGTTATCAGAGTTTTCACAGTGCCTGAGAGATTATCTTTCGGGCACTTTTTGTTTTCTTATGCTTTCTTCCAGTAAGAAGCACAAGTATCGGAAACTGAAGGGGCTATCCCTTCTTTTTACAATTGAATCATGGCCGGTTATGGCAACAAGAGCACTCATTGAATGCAAGCAATTGCAATCATTGGGTGCTTTTTTATATAGATCGGAGCCGAAAGGTTCCCCCAACCTTTTTTCTCGGGGAGCCTCAGGGCTTGCCGTTACTATATAACAAAACAGAAAAGGAGTGTATCTCGCTATGAGAAAATTATCATTCATTTTAACCGTCGCCATGATCATTATGGCGGTAATCATTATCCCCGTTGGGATATCCAACATTGTACTGGCCCTGCAGCTTGGACTCCTCTTTGAGTGTGTCAGCAGTCTGTTCTTTCTGTGCCTTTTCATTGCCTTCTGCCTGTTTGAGGTAAGAGAGTTTATCAAGGAGTATTCCTGGTATTACGAGGAGGCGCCGGTCGAAGGAATGCACGATGCAGACGACGAAGGACCGTTTTAAGGAGGTGTCGGCATGCGATTGTATCTGACAGCCGAAACATCCATACCGGATTTGTACATCGATTATATCGAGGTGCTTTTGAAATCCGGAGAAGAAGTTTCGCTAAACTGGGATTATAGCGATATCGAACGTACACCTTCTGGCTTTTCGGCCAGGTATAAGGGCGTGTACTTTGATGAAGATTATGCCAATGGTCGGATTGAAGAACTACGTGACATGAAGATCACCGACATAGGCGTATATTATGAGTCAAAGTGCGAACAGGATATCAAAATCACGATTATGGAGTTTGTAGACGACTATGATCATTTGACCTTTTCGCCTCCGGAGCTCATTCGGGAAGGATGTGTTACGGTTGGTTGATATGAAAGGCTGTGATTACTCTCTAACGCTCATTTTTGCCTATGCTGAGGTGATTGCTGGAGATATGTCTGATAAGGTCAGGGTATTAAGATTTGATGCCCTCAAGCGTCTGCAGGCAATACTGGCATTTTACAAGGACCGGGGCTATATGGAAGAGCTTCTTAATGGAATTGCCGAGAAGAAATGTCAAATGATTATTTCAGTCACATCAAAAACCGAAATGGAGAAAGTGTTAAAACCACATTGTCCACACTATGACGGAGTCAAATTCATTCCAGATGCGTATAACGTGCCGGAAGAGGAACTGATATGCTGGAGTGAGACGTCTTTTTTAGCCCCTCTTAATGAAGCGGGTTATAAGAGATATATGGAAGTCTTCAAAAGCGTGTTCCCTGAGAAAAGCAAACAACTCTTCGGAGGTGATTGATTTGCTAAAGCCTCAGGATTTCCGTCAGACTGGGTATTTTGTGATTGGTGACAAGCGTTACAACATTCAGGAACTCACCTGCGAGCAAATCAGGATCCACTTTGGAACTGGGCGATCAATTCTTGTCAGCGGTACCGGTAGAGATAAGAAATACACATACCGTTCCGGCTGTATGACCGACATTGGGGACATTTTGGATGCTGACTGGTTTGCTCTTGCCCGATTCATAATCGAGAGAGACGGCAAACAGGATCTGTACAACGGTCTTGTAGAGTATGCAAGTGGCTGTGCATGGCTTCGCTCTAAAAGTGAACGCGAGGAATATGCACTGGATCTTCATATGAGCCGCATTTTCGATAACCGAGACTGGGTTGGGTATTTGGAGTTCAACAAAAAGCATCGTCCGCATGTATTGCAGGATGATGGGAAAGGAGCAGCACGATGTGAGTGCGAATCAGAAATTTCCGTATCTGCAGAAGAAAGTTGCCGCGACAGGCAAACTGCGGATGTATACCCGCAAGTCTCTAATGAAGATGCTTAGAGAACGCGGAGCATATCCTACATACAACGTAAGCAGACGTACCGACTATCTCATTGTCGGTGAGAAACCGGGCATAAAGCTTGAAAAGGCAATTACGCTCGGTGTCTGTATCGTTCCGGGATATGAATTTGAATCTATGCTTGCTCAGTATGAGCAGCACAACCAAGACGGAGTTGAGTAGACTCCGTCTATTCTTTTATCTGGAGGTCTACGATGAATCATCAGAAAAAAACATTATGCATTGCGGGAAGTATGCTGCTTCCCATCAAAGTTGGAGAGCCGGCGATGATCCGAGAACACGATGGCGGATATAGACATACCACCACGGTACTCAAGATGGATAAGCTCTCCGATAGCGAAATCAAGTTTGAGACGCAGAATACCCACTACGTGCTGCACCTCACCAAAGCAAAGGTGGTGGCAGTATGAGTAAAGAGCCGAAAGATGAACGGTTTATCCGTTTAGCTGAAGCAAGGGTCAATAAGATTATCAAAATGGTTCGCCTGCTTGGTAATTTATCCGGCTCCTCAAACTATTCCTACACGGACAGTCAGGTTGAACAGATCTATGCTGCTCTCCAGACTGAGCTGGACAAATCAAGAAAACGCTTTGCTGCAGCGAAGACTGGTAAAAAGCACTTTTCACTGTCAGACTCATACGAACCTGATACCCCACAGGAATGGTACCCGACAATCGTCTTGACACTGCCAGATGGTACCTACCTGCGAGCAAAAGCAATTGACGATCCGAATTTCCCGGCGATTAACGTCTACTGGGATAAAGGAAAAGCATCTGAACCGGAATTGGTTGCATTTGTGGAGCACAATCCGGAACGTGGTGAAAGTCATGAGGTATGTATCGGCGTTTATCGTTCGGATGAGGAAGACACAATTCATTACGGGCCCTACGTGGCAGAAAGGAAATAACTATGGGATTACAATTTCACGAAACAATGTATGGCAAGAATTTCTTTGAACATCAGTTGCCGAGACTGACCAAGGCAATTGAAAAACTTGCCGATCAAAATAATAAGCAGGAAACGGTTCCATCATACCCCTTCCAGTTGGCCAACGAGGAAACTCGTCAGCGATTACTCACTGTTATGGATGATCCTGAGAAAGCAGAAGCATTCGCAAGGACCTTCCACGAGCAGTTTATGACGGATGGCGACTCTTTTGCTTCAATAGGATTTCATATGGCACGTGCCATACTGAACAACAATATTGAAGAATTTCTCGTTGCCACGGTCGGATGGACAAGCCAAAGCTTACTCAACATTACCGAAACCGGCTCTGCGCATCCGCAGGAGGTGAAGAATGATGTATGAGACAGTAAAAGCGTTCAAACTCCCTTGGAATACGGTCTCTCACTTGATTGGTCTTGAGGTCAGCAAAATTCTTGGCCGAAATATTGTTTGTAAGGCCAACATGGATGATCACGACTACTGGGCAGCTCAGTTTGTTGACGAAAGGATTCCGTTATCTGAGTTGTACAAGCTGATGGAAACGGTAAATGCCGATGAGAAAGCTCGTGACGAGTCCCTGCCTGAATCAACAAGGACGCAAAGTTCAGCCAAGGAAGTCGGTCTGGGAGTAGCAGAACTATTGCTCAGCAGGCATCTCGGGGTCAACTGGACCGCCTTTTATCTTGATAAGCAGCATTTGTGGTTGCTCAATGTAAAGGAGGTCGGACACGATGAAGCCTAATATTGACTGGGTAATCCACGGGTGCGGCAACGGTGTTGTTTGCGAGATTGATGGCAAGACAGAAAACGGCTTCATGCCGGGAACCTGTAATTTCCATACGCATGGTATGGAAAGATACAACCATCAGGATTTTCAAATGACAATCGCTTATCCGCACAAAGAGATCTGCAGGATACTGAACACTCTCGGACTTCGTGTGCAAGCGGGTGAACATTTCAAAGATGGCGATATGGTATCTGGAATATATGAAGACTGTGATGTCCGCCTAACCGAGTTTGAAGAAACCGGCAGAATGGTACTTCGCGTTATCATACCGGATAAACATAACCGTTTTCCAGAGGATGCCGGGTGTGATGTGAGATATACTCTTCAAATTTTTACGACCGATTTCATTTACAGAGAAGGAGGTTGGAAAATATGAGAGTAAAACTGTTTCAAATTGCGCCTGAGAAGGATCGCTATAACCTGATGTTTATGAACTATGAGTTCACAATGAACCACGGTGGAATTCACGAAGACACCTATGAGCTCGTGTTTGACGGTGAACTGAATGTTAAGCGGTTGGATAAGATCTTTTACATATTCAACTGTGAGCTTCCTGAAGGCTACCGTGCCAGATCTATGAGTGTATCAGATGTTGTTTGGGCGGAAGGTCTTGGCACCTTCTTCTGCGACAGTGCCGGATATAAGCCGATAAAGTTCGATCAGAAGAAATGCCCTTGGAGGAAATTCGATGGATGAACTTTATAAGAACCTGGTCAAACTCAAACCAAAGGATAACGTGCCCTTTAAGTGCATCGGCTGCGGTGAATGCTGTAAGCATGTCAAAGAGCAGGTGCCGGTGGAAACCTTGGATGCGTTTCGTATCACACGTTATTTGATGGAACAGGATGAGAGTATCACTTGTATGGATGACTTCTGGGAAAGGTATACTGAGCCGGCGCTTTTAGATGAGTGTGGGTATTTCGTGTACTTCCTCAAGACTAAAGGACCGGATGACGCGTGCATTTTCCTTGAGAACAACCGATGCAAGATCCACGCTGTTAATCCAAGAGCTTGCCGAACGTATCCGTTCATCGCAGGCCCTCTGGAAAACGGTGGATACGAGTATCTCATATCCTATGAACGCAAGCAGCATTTCAATGGACCGAAGGTACACACAAAGACCTGGATGAAAAAGCGTTTTACGCATGAAGACCAGGCATTTCTGAGTGTGGATTTCAGTACCGCACGCGAAATCGCGCAGCTTTTACGAAGAGTTCCCGAGGAGAACAAAGTTCGAGTTCTGCTATGCTTCCAACGGTTTAAGTATGGCGACTTTGAGCTGAACAAACCGTTTCAACCTCAGTATGAGGAGAACATTCAGTGCTTACTTGAATTCCTCAGGGAAATCACAAACAAAACTAAGTCAGTATGACACAATCCGAAGGGGTGCAGCAATGTGCCCCTTCATTTCAGAATAGGAGATTATTACAATGGATAGAAGATTAAAAGAAATCGTCGATAACTTCGACAAAATAAAAATAGGTCTTGATCAACCTTTTAAATTTCACTGTACCCAGTGTGGTAAGTGCTGCATTAATCGTGAGGATATCCTTATGAACCCTTTTGACCTCTTTAGAGCTGCAAAGGAACTAAATATGGATCCAAACGGTTTTATAGAACAATACTGTGAAACTTATCTTGGTCAGGATTCAAAGATGCCTATCGTCCGTTTACGTCCACGCGGTAGCATTAAAAGGTGCCCATTACTCATGGACCGAAAGTGTTCCATACACAAAGCAAAACCAACTGTTTGTGCCTTGTTTCCGATTGGGCGCGTCATCCGTTCGGAGATGCCCAAGGATGGAACTCAGAAAATTTCTACGGATATTGAGTACATACTTACCAATCCTGGCTGTGGTGATAATGCTGAAACGCATACAGTGAGAGAATGGCTTACTGAGTTTAGCATTCCTATTAGTGACAATTTCTTCGTTAAGTGGAATGAGGTTATCTGCAAACTCAGCCCACTCCTTCAGCAGTGCATTAAGCAGTTCAGCGAAGAAACTGCGGATAAGGTCATCACACTTGCTTATGTGAAACTGTATTTGGACTATGACATGAGTAAGGAATTTATGCCACAGTTCATCAAGAATACAGAATTCATTGTTGGATTAATGAACCTGATGCCCACAGCATAAGGAGGTTGATGAGATGGCTGAAGAACGTAACAATCACCAAATTGCACGCAAGGATGCAAAGAACTGCTTTGTAGAAAGCCTTAATGACTGTTTCCAGATAGGGAGAGTACATCTCGCCTTTGCAACCTATGATGTCAATAGACCTGCAGGTCAGCGACAAACCAACAACATTCACATCTATATTGCAGTGGATGAGTTTCTGGAACTGTGCAGAAAATTGGAATGCGGTGAGCTCAGATATATGCTGCAGAACAAAAAGAAAAACGGTGATAGCACACCGCTTTACCAGTGCCTTGGCGGTACAGCTGCAGATAAACTGGCAAAGCAAGGCAGGTCCAGATCGGATGGCAAGAGTCTTTCTCGTGTGGCCCAGCTCATACCGGCTAACAAAGGAGATTTTCTCTTTATCGCCGATAGCGGTCCCGGTGAGACAAATGCTAAAGGGTTGATAGTACCTAAGTTTGGCAATAAACCGGAGAATCATGTCGCAGTCAATATGTCATTTGAGTCGCTAAGTGAGCTGTTTCTTATGACCAAGATGCATTATCAGATGTGGCTTGCTTCCTGGTACGTGCATAACCCAATCCAGCCTGCAAACAGACAGCAGGCACTGTATCAGAATAACCAACCAGAACAGGAGTACAATACAACTCCGATGTTCTAAGGTTGGCACGGGCGGTAAGGAGTAATCCTTGCCGCCTTTAGTGCTTTTAGAACAGGCAGAAATCGCTGAAAAGGCAGAAGAATAGCGCAAATTTTGAAAGTGCCTACAAAACGCCTATAAATCGCCTATAAAAAGCCGATGACAAGTAAATGCGAATGTGTTATACTTATATCGTCCAAAAGTGGGTCCTTAACAGGATCCGCTTTTTTATTTTCACCATAAAGGAGTGTGTACAATGAAATACTGTCCCTACTGCGGCGCCGATTTGATTGAGGACGCCGTTTCTTTTTGTGCCGAATGCGGAAAGCAGCTCCCTGCCGGCAAGCCACAAAAAGAAAAATCAAAGGAAAAGCCAGAAATCAAGAAAGCTGCAAAAAAGAAGAAAAAGAAACCTATCAAGAAGCCGGAGAGCAGCATTGAGGACGAAACTGTTGTAGACGACGGATATGACGGATATTACGATGATGTGCGTCCGGTCGATGAAGGCCACGAGCGTGACGGTGTTGATAAGGAACTCATCAAGAAGATTGCAATCATTATCGGAGTCTTATTCGTGGTCATTGTAGCCTGTGTTGCTTTGATGTATGTTCTTTAGTTGTAAAATCCTCCTTCCCATCGTGTAATGTTAGTAAAAGAACACGAGGTGATTGATAATGATTTACATTTCTAAAGGTATTGTTCAAGAAAAATCCACTGAACGTAACATATATGTAGGTCGCTGCGGTCAGGTTTTTCATCTTACCAAGGTTGAAGCTCAGCTCTGGTTAGATGGCAGAGATGGTTTCTTTACCACAAAGAATGCCTCTCAGGAGCGTGCCCTGCAGCATCTCTACAGAATGGGTCTGGTAGAATTCGAGGATGAAGACACTCTTGTCTCCCGTTACAGAATTCTCGCCAGATGCGTGCTCTGTGCAGCGGCCAATTACAATGTCAGTCTGACGGTAGGGCGATTTGAGAACTCTATTCTCATTTGGCTGACCAATGCCGGTATCAGACTGAGTATGGCAGAGCTTGTCTACTTGCACGAGCGTAATATCGAGCCAACGAAGGACTTGCTTTACACGGATAACCGCCAGAATCTTGTAGAAACCATCTATACCAGAGAGAACATCTTTGATAATATCCTGGAGTGTCAGATGGAGCACGCAATCTGCCGGGATAAGGTTACAGCAGCCATTATGGTGTTACTCAGTCAAAAGAAAATCGTACTATTGTGAGGTGAAGCTGATGAAGGAAAAGTTCAAAACACTCCCCGAAGCGTTGCAGTGGCAAATACTATCACGATTTGCCGGTGGTGCCGGCTTCTTTCTCCTCTTTATCGTGATTATGATCTTTTACCGCAATGTTTATCTGTGGCTCCCGAGCCTGTTTTTTATGGTTATGCTCATTGTAAGCGGAGCAATCTTGTTTTATAATAGTATTAAGGGCAACTACGTGAGTGTTTCCGGTGTTTGTGAGAATATAGAAGTTACCGGGATCAGGCGTCGGGTAAAGAGAATCACCCTTAAACTGGAGGAAAACTCGTTGACTGTCTCCATTAAGCACAGGATAAAAAAACTGAAGACGGGAGATACTGTTATCGTGTATCTTTCAGAAAAGACGCAGGTATATCCGCAGGATAATGGCTTTGCGGTATTTGATTATTTAGCATTAGAAGTAAGAAATGGGGTGTAATAAGTGAGTTCAAATAAGGATAAAATCTATGAACTGCTTGATAATATACAGGCGCTTATTAAAAATAATGAAGCCGAGGACGGTACATTTCACTTTGATGAATTTCGGGTAATGGTTGCTTTGGATTTTGCCAAAACAGAGATTGAAAAGGCTGTCACAGCATCCGAATGAGGTCATTTTTCGTGAAATGATTGACTATTGAGAAACAATCTGTTATAATAACTGTGTTAGTATCAGAGCTTGGTCATGTACCGAACACAGTTATCAGAGTTTTCAAAGTGTCAGTTAGCACATTAGTGCTGATTGGCACTTTTTTTATTTTCTCGGTTTCTACCCGCGAAATGCGGGATGAAATATAATATTTTTGTGTGCAGGTAATCCCTGCAGAAAGGAGTAGCCTTATGTTAAAGGTATTCGCAACCCAAGTCGTCATTTCCAGAGGATATGACAACAAACCCGCCATCAGCATCACCAGAGGTAATGACTCTGCCGCATCGGTCAGATTCCGCATCGGCAAGAAAGTCTATGATCCGAAGGCTGAGAACAACGCAAGATGGCTCAACTATTCCGTTAAGGGCTTTGGCCCGATCGTCGATCGTATCGAGAAGATGCAGCTGAAAGAAGGCTCGTTCATCAATATCGAGGGCCGGTTGGACGAGGACACATGGGAAGACCAGACCACTCACGAAAAGAAGAGCTGTACAGTTATCATTCTCGATGAGATTGAGTACGCTTCCGGTGGTGGAAAGTCCAACAACAACGGCAACGCGACGAACGGCGCAAGCAATCAGGCACCTGCTCAAGCTTCTGCAGCTAATTCCGGCGATAGCAGCGGTGGTTTCACCGGCTTTGAACCTTTTGGCGGCAATTCGTTCTTTGATGATCAGAATTAAGGGAGCGAACAAATGAATAGAGCGTATTAAGGGCGCACATGAGTTTCTGTAATGGATTCACATGTGCGCCTTTTTGCGTTCTTAGGAGGTGTCTTATGCGGAATGCAGCGTTTTGTCTCTTAACAGAGACGGAAAAAAACTCAAAGTTCAGAGCAATACTGAACGAAAAGACCGAACGAACACTGACCGGTGAGGAAATGAGAAGCATTTTGCTTTGCGTATCCCCTCACAGACAGTACAGCATCAAGGTTCACAGCGATGCTGACAGGTTTCGTGAAGTCTTGCAACTATCAAGCGGATTCCGAGGTAAGACCGTGCTCGGGCAAGTGCTTGTAAGTCACGATAACACACGTGGCGAACTGTACTGCCCGGCACAACCTGCGGCAATCATCTTGAACAACCCGGCGGATGAGAGCAGCACCAATCAGCTGCACATATACATTCCGCCATCACGATTACGGAAAGGAAATCAGAAAGTATGAAGAAGGATTGGAAACGGCATATCGCCTATGAAGTCTTATTGATCCTTGTGATGTTGACCCTGCTGATGTATTTATGTCGGCTCTGGCCAATTATTTTCCTCCTCATTATCGGCATTTTCATTACGGCGTTACGGTTGCTGTTTCTCTCTCCTAAGCGAGTTGAGGTAGTAGAACCGTTACCATTGCCGGCACTCCCCGAACCAAAGGAGCCAACGGAGAAAGATGTGAAAGATCTTGCGTATTCCGTCATACTCAGACGAATTACGGAACTTGTCACAACTGAGTATCCTGAAGCCAGATGGGTCTGGGAAGCAGCAAATGCCAGACAGCTCATTGAACTGGGTGAAGATGTGTTCATTTTACTCAACCGTGCAGGTGGTTTTCGCCGAGCACATGTAGTGATTCAGAATCTACAGGTTGTTACCATTGAATACAATCACGCCCCTGCCAATGCTGTTGATCCCGATGAGGATGACACAGACACTGACGAACCTCAGGAAGAGAACTTCGACCTGGTCGCCTTTGAATGGGCGGAAGCACACATTATGGAGCTTAATAAGCGATGCAATGAGGCTATTGGTGAAGGAATGACCGAAATCATTCTTACCTCCGAAGAGCTTCCCGTGAAGGAAAGCTGGCCTGCAATCTGTAAGCAGCTTATGGAAAATGGACTCGATGATGTCAAGTGTATACCTCAGGGTATCAAAATCAATCTCACGCAGTGAAACTGCAGAAAGGAATTAAATAAGTATGGCTACATACATGAACAACATTTTCAATTTCGGCAGAGATTTGCCGGCACCGTTTGATACGCTGTCCAACAAAAAAGTTGGCGTGTCATCCAAATACGGTGATAAAACAACCTCAACTCTCTGCGCCACAATGATCAAGGCTATCCATGCAGTTATCAACTGTATGCAAGCCACAGGAGAAGGCGCAGTTGGGATCATTGACCAAAGAACCGTTGCTGAATATAAGTCCTCTGTAGGCCCGGATGCATATCACTTGGTTGTCTATGACAGCGATAAGGGAAGCATTATGGCCTCGGTCTATGATAAAGGCACGGAAGTATTTGAGAACTATGTACTGAACTCAGCAGGAAGAGACGGTGCAGCAGTAATGATGGCACTGTTCCCGGTGCTGATGACGGATGATGAGTTCGAGGAGAACTTCAACGCCTATCGTGATCATTATACCAAGGGCTTTACGGACTTTAACGGTGCAAGGGATACAATGGCGATCCTTTGCGATAACGCGTACCGTCGTATCAAAGATGAGACCTGCACTGCTCATGTCAAAGTGAATGTAGATAAGTCAGGTAATCTGATGCGAGTTTCACAGGCGCAGATGGATTCAGGGCTTTTTGCACCAAAGACCGTCGTTGCCGGTGAGTTTGTGATTATGGCACAGACTGCACGCGTTACTGTCAGCAAAGCCACAACCTTGGTGGAACACGAGGACTTCGTAGGCAAGTATGAATTTGGTAAAAGAAGCTTTAGTGCTCTTGAGCAGTCATTGATCCCGCAGCTTCCGGCATGGTACATCATTCCGGATGAGGTCGTGGATATCTGCAAGCACGCTCAGCTCACCACCGGCAAACCGATGCAGATGCGTAACTTCCTGTTGCGTGGACCTGCCGGTACCGGTAAAACGATGGGCGCCAAGGCAATTGCTGCAGGACTGAATCTGCCGTATATGAAATACACCTGTTCGGCAGGCACCGAGATCTTCGACTTTGTCGGCATGATCTTTCCGGACTCCGATTCGGGTTCCACTGGAGATGCACAGCTTGATGCTGAGAATGCAGTTCTTAAGAGTATGGGCGGTGTTAACTACGCCAACGTCTCTAAGCTTATGAATCTTCCGGACCTTGACGATATGGATTACGATCCTGCAGGTGTCTACAAGGCTCTCACGGGCATTGAGAAAGCCGATGCTTCCACTCAGGACTGTATGGCCATTGTGCTGGATAAAGTTACTGAGAAGGTCAGAGCGCTGTCTAAGCGTGACGAAAACTCAAAGAGTAGCGGACAGACATACACCTATGTGGAAACGGACTTCATTAAGGCACTGAAGAACGGTTACGTTATCGAAATTCAGGAGCCTTCGACGATTGTCCAGCCCGGTGTTTTGGTTGGTCTTAACTCTTTGCTTGAGCAGACTGGCTCTATCACATTACCTACAGGCGAAATCATCGAGCGTCATCCGGATGCAGTAGTTGTAGTAACTACCAACGTCAGCTATGAGGGATGCCGTGGTATGAACCAGTCGGTTATTGACCGTATGAGTCTGGTGCGTGATGTGGAAATGCCTACCCCTGAGGTGATGGTGCAGCGAGCAATGTCAGTTACGGGTGCCACCGATGAATATCAGGTATCTCAGATGGTCCAGGTTGTTAATGATCTGGCTGAGTATTGCCGAAAGAACAGTATTACAGACGGTTCCTACGGTATGCGAAGTCTCATTGACTGGATTATCAGTGCCGAAATCACCGGCGATGTCTACAACTCGGCTTTGTACACCATCATCAGTAAAGCAACGGCAGACGAGCTCGATCGAGAAGCACTTATCAGCGCGGTACTTGAGCCTATTATTCCTCCGAAGAGGAAAAAGGCTTCCGCATAAATCTATCAGAGAGGAGGTTAACCCTAATATATGGCAAGGGTGAATCACAAATTAGTAAAACAGCGTCTGAACGAGAAGCGAAGCAAGATCACGGACAGACAATTCTTCACGTCCCGTCTTTTTGCGGGACATCTTGAAGACTTAGCAGCTGCACAGACACGCCGGTATCACTATAACCGGCGCGTCCGTGTCAACATTTATTGGAATGCCAAGGACTCGTTCTTTGCGGCTACCGATAATATGTCTGTCAAGATCAATGCAGGTCATCCCTTCATTACGAAGACGAAAGGACGCGAAAACAGATACCAGATAATTCTTGGTGTGTTTACTCACGAGCTCGGGCACATTCTGTACACCGATTTCTTGGCGGCGCAGACACATGCGAATTATCTCGGTTCGTATAAATGGTTTCCATATCCACCGGTTCTTACAACCTCTGCAGATGCCCGAAGAGAAAAGGAATTTTGGGAATATGTAAAGGAAGATGCAAAGAACCTTGAAATGGTGCAGTACATCTCCGGATACATATCCAACATCATTGATGACGGATATGTGGAGAACCGTATGCTTGCCAACTTCCCGGGTAAACTTGCCTACGGTCTGGAAGAACTTCGAGAGATTCATTTCGAGGAAGTTCCGACTGTGACAAGGCTTATCGAACTGGAAGAAACGGAAGACAGGCACATTTTCGAGAGCATTGCTCAGATTATGCTGTCCTATGCCAAGTTCGGCGAGATCAAATACGGTGATGAGCCCCTTTCAGATAAGCGAATACAGGTGGTGTTCAGCCTCATCAACGACATTGACACAGCACTTATGAGCCGATCCGGTAAGGAAAGGCTTGGTGTGGTCAATACGATTATGGTGAGATGCTGGGACTATCTGCAGGACTTCTGTGAGGAATGCAAAAAGCGCCAGGAAGAGGCCGAAGCAGCCGGTGGTACATCGAGTATTGCACAAACACTTTCGGAAGTTCTTCAATCCATTGCCGGTGGTTCTACTGCCGGTACCGGTAGCAGTTCTCCTGTACCCGAAGGTAAGGGCGAATCTGACGAGTCAGCAACAGCAGGTGCGAGGGCTAAGACCCACGAAGATGCTGAAGATGGCGAAGAAGGTTCCGGCTCCGGAACAGAGGGTGAAGATGAGAATTCTGCTCCCCAGACTGACTCAGAAGTTGATGATAAATCATCTGAGTCTGGAGGAGGCTCCGAGGGTGGTGCTTCCGGAGGCGAAGACGCCGAAGGTGATGTGATGCCCGGTGGTGGTATTGCCGGGGCTGGCAAACAAAAGGTATCCCGTGGTGAGAAAGGACGAATTCCTTTGAAACAAACCGCAGGAGTATCCACCCCAACCGGCGGAATCATTGAACACGATGACGATTACCAGCGTGAGATGTACGACGGTGCTGCCGCCGATATTGAGCGTATCCTGAACAAAATGGCGGAAAAGGCTGCTTGCGAGCAGCTTGAAACCGAGCGAATCAGGGAACTCAATGACGTTGCCCAGAATATCTCCTACGGAAATATCCACGAGGGTGTTAATGTCAGAGTGAATCGCATTGCTTCGGTCGATGAGGAACTGGTTGACCAGTATAACTACATTTCCGGTCCTCTCATCACCATTTCCCGTCAGCTCCAAAAGAGCTTAATTAAGCAGCTCAAGGAAAACCGACGTGGAGGCAAACAAACCGGTCTCGTAATGGGACGCAGGCTTGACGCTCATGCACTTTGCCGAAACGATGGTAAGGTGTTCTATAAGAACAACCTGCCTCAGGAGCTCCCAGAGCTTGCTGTAGGACTTCTTTTGGACGAGTCCGGGTCTATGTGCTCCTGCGATCGTTGCACCTATGCACGAGCCGCAGCAATCATCCTGTACGACTTCTGTCAAAGTCTTGATATTCCGGTCACAGTATACGGGCACTCAACCGATTACCATGGCCGAGGTGAGTCTGTGGAGCTCTTCTCTTATGCAGAGTTCGACGGATACGACAACGACGATAAGTACAGATTGATGGATATCAGTGCCAGAGGAAGCAACCGAGACGGCGCAGCGTTGCGTTTTGTCGCCGAGAAGCTTTCAAAGAGACCCGAATCGGTAAAGCTTCTCATCCTGGTATCTGATGGTCAACCTGCAGCAGACGGCTATTACGGTACGGCTGCCGAAGAAGATCTGCGAGGCATCAAACAGGAATATCAGCGAAAAGGTATCTTGTTCATTGCCGCAGCAATCGGTAACGATAAGCAGAATATTGAGCGAATCTACGGAGATTCGTTCCTTGACATTTCTGACTTGAATCAACTGCCCACTAAGCTTACCAATGTGGTTAAGCGACATGTAAGGGTATAACAACATCATATTTACAAAGATGGGCAGCTGGAAGATTACAGTTGCCCATTCTTTGTTTAAGAAAGGACGGTCTATTATGCATTTTAGATCTTTATTAACTGTATATCTTCCGGAGATTACACCGGATCCCGAATGGGAAAAAGACATTTCTACCGCGATTGAGGAACTGAAGAACCTTCATCCCGGAAAAATTATGGACAACGTGCTTCACGGTATGCGCATTGAAGGATTGATCAACATCTCCAATGCCTTTGCCCGTGAATTGGTACCTGTTATCCGAGAAACAATGGAGAGATTCAACTGTTGCACCGAAGACAAGAGATTCCTTGAGTTTGAGGACCGCACAGCCGAATTTCTTGCCGATTACAACAAGAACGTTACCTGTGTGAGACTTCCTGACGGTCGTATTGTCGAGGAACTCTCCAGACCGCTTTGGGGTAAGTTCATCGTAAAAGACGGGCTTGTGTATCAGAAAGATTTCGGTCCCCTCCATCATCCGAAACGCAGTAAGCGTGCAAAGAAGATGAAGGCTTTACCAGATTACCCGCGTAGGAAATTATACAAGTCCTTTGAAGACTATCTCGACCAGGAGTGCTATGCCGTACTTAACGAGGAAACCGGAAAATACGGCGAATGGTACAACCCTGATGGTGTATACGATTGGTACTCTATCGGTGGAAGATGGCCGGATATGTTCTTGATCAAAGAGGATTGCACGGACTATTCCCTGGGCGAAACCGGTATTTTCACGCACCGTGAATACACAGCACCCGAAGGATATAGATGGGTATGCTGTGCTCGAAAAAGAGATATCCAGTGGGATGTTATGCGTAAGTGGCACAACGAAAAAAGCACCGAGCGTTTTCATCAGCTCAGAGCCATGTTTGATGCAGGTAACACCGAGGTCAAATACCATTTGGTTACGGAAGAAGGCGTTCTCTGCTATGGCGAGCTTGTTTATCGTAAGGGTGAAACCCTTGAGGAGTATCTTGCGGAATATGGTATCCCGGATAACTGGAAGTATCCAATCGGTGTTCACGACATCTTCCATGATGAAATGAACATCAATAAGTACAGTTGCACCTACGATGAAAAAGACGGCAAGTACGAACATATCGACTGGCGCCGCACCATTGATGAATTTATCGATGATGCAGATGATGACGTTGTCTTTGTTGGCATCGATTATCACATTTAAGGAGGTGTCAGTATGATTTATAACGTTGTTGGTCAAGAATTTATCTATGAAGGTGTAACATACCGTGTCGGTGCTGAGGTTGTCGGTACTGCAGAAAGCGATTACAGAGGTCTGAACGGTTTCATCCTGGAGATTAGAACCGGTGATGACAGAGAAACGGAGAATGAAACTCCGGATATCCACTGTTATTTTGATCCGCCTTGTCTCCCGAGCGATATTAAGGAACTCGAAAAACGCTTCTCTGCACTGTATGGTACTGAAAAGAAACTGGAAGACATTGTTTTGGACTATGTTATTATGGCTCCCGATGAAATCCTCGTGCTGCAGAGCCCTCGAAAAACCATAGAAATCTATGTTCTTGAGGAAGACTGGGCTGCAAATGATGATTACGGTCATTCAACGGAAGTGTTTGCGGACTATTACGAAGCAAAAGCTAAGTTGAATGCCAAGCTTGAGGAGGAAATGCAAAACGGGTGTTTGACCGTCTGGATGGACAATGATGAATACCAGGTTGATGCCAATGCAGATTCTTATGAAGGATGGCTCGATGGTTGGCACGAGTCCAGCCATTACAGTTTATCCATCACTAAACTGACTTTGAAACTCCCGAATTCTATTTACGGAACGCTCGGACGCGACTTCATTGATTTGTGTCGTGTTGAAGATTTTGTGGAACAGATTGAATGCTGGGATGAAGTCGGTACACTCACAGATGAGCAGTATCAGGCGCTTATCGCAGACAAAACTATTCCGGACCGTATTCATAGTGCCCTCGGTAAAAACGATGGTTATTATGAAAGCTATTGGGAATCGGTTTCTGAGGTGGCTCACACAGTTGTAAATGAGCATATTGCTCGATATACGCATTCTTCGGCAGAATCAGCCGACAAAAAAGAGTAAAGGAGGTGGTTAAATGCCTTATAACAGCGAATTAACAAGACCACTTACAAGCATCGTTTCCTATCCGGAACGTGGCGCAGGCGGCAATAACCGATACCGTGGGAACTGCTCCCCAAAGTTGATTGAAGATCTTATTGGTTTCTTCAAGCCAAAGGAAATCTGTGATTATATGTGTGGCAGCGGCACCACAAAAGCAGCAGCCGACAAGCTCGGCATCAAAAGCCAGCTCTATGATCTGCACAGTGGCTTTGACATTATGAATTGTGATATTCGAGAGAGACCAGAATTTATTTTCTGGCACCCTCCATACTGGGATATCATTAAATATTCAGATGTGATGTACAAAGCTGCAGACGTGAAGAGTAAATACGGCTATGATCCGATGCCTCTTGACCTGTCACGTATACCAGACTGGGAACGCTTTGTCCAAGCGATGAATTACGCGATGATGAAGCAGTTCTCTGCTCTCAAAAAAGGTGGCAGAATGGCAGTGCTTATGGGTGACATCAAAAAGAAAGGCAAGCTCTACAGTATGATTGCCGAAATCGTCAAGCCCGGGACAATGGAAAACATCATTATCAAGGCTCAGCACAATTGCTTTTCGGACAATACCCAGTACAGTGGGACTTTTATCCCTATATTGCACGAGTATGTTCTGATCGTGCGCAAGGATTCGCCAACGGCAATCCCTGTGCTTATGTGCACTCAGAAAACGATGGATATCCGTGATATGCCCGGGGCAACCTGGCGAGATGTTGTTGCTGCAGTTCTTGAGGATTGTGATGGGGCTGTATCTCTTACATATCTCTACGAGCAGATAGAACCACACAAAAAAGCTCAGGCAAACAAATGGTGGAAGGAAAAGATCCGCCAAACACTTCAGTGTAATCCTGAGCATTTCAATCACGACGGGCGTGGACTTTGGAGTCTTCGCACCGCCGTATAACGAAAGGAGCGCATTATGAGTAGTGTACAAGATGCTATTGAATGCCCACAGTGTAAGGGCGTTTTTGTTACAGATTTTGATTGTCGTACTTTGGAAGAATATCGTCATTGTTCCCGCTGTGGCAGAACCGAGGAATGGGTTATCGTCCGAAATGAAGCCGGCGAACCCGTTCTTGATGAAAACGGTAATGTTAAGCGAGAATATCACGAAAACTTCGGTTACGGCAGCGCCTGTTTTGCAGGAAAAGCGGGAATTTCGCAAATTCTATCCTTTTCCGGTCCGATAGATGAAGAGATTAAAAAGTTATATCTGGAGACATTAGATAATCCTAAAGTCGATAAGGATAAGAGTTATCTTACTTCATGGGACGATGGTAAGAAGGAAGTTGTTGCAATATTCGGCGTAGTTCCTGAAACCTATGAAGAGCAGGAAAAAAGATATTCCGAGAGCGAATAGCTCATAGTATCAGTTGTAAAGGGGTGTCACTTCGGTGGCACCCCTTTCTTATACCCTAACGGAAGGAGGAATGTTATGGGTTGGTTAATCTTTATTGCAGGCCTAATTCTTGGTGGTGCCCTCGGTTTATGCATCGCATGTATAGTGATGATCAATAATACGAGAGTTGCCAACAGAGATATAAAGAAGCGTTAATTGTGCTGAGAAATGCACCTTTCTTTATGAATGGATTGACTATTGCGAAACAATCTGCTATAATAACTGTGTTAGTATCAGAGTTTGGTCGTGTACCGAACACAGTTATCAGAGTTTTCACAGTGTCATTTACCCATTGGGTGAGTGGCACTTTTTTTGTTTCCGAGCCAATTTCATATTGGGCACAAGCCAGCAGTCTTTTAGGAGGTTGCTGGCTTTTGTTATATATCACGGCGGTAAACCCGTCAGAAAAAGAAAGGAGCATGATTATGCTAAAACAATGTCAGGACAGCTATCACAGCACATTTGGCACCTATGAGGATATGCTGGACTACCACGAGGAGCAGGTAAAAGCGAGTCAGTGGCAAAGATGTCAGGTTAACGCCCTGCAGGTCGAGCCTCTGGACAAAGCATCCCCTCTTTACGGTAGCCTCAGTGATTTCGCTGCAGGTGTCACACAGGAAGCCGTAGATGATACGGCTGAAAACCTTGGGCTTGCCATTCGAGTAAACGGTGAACTTTATCCCGTTCGAGAGACAGCCTACAAGAGCCTTTTGGATAGGGCTAAAATCGGAGGAACTGCACTTCCCAAACTGGGACGCGATGTTCTTGCCAACGTTCTGAACGCCTGCCTTCAGCTGTATTCGGCAGAGGCGCTTCTGTTGATCAGAGATGAGAAGATCTCTGCTGTTCACTCCGGTGACAGTGTCGATTATTCCATCCTCCCCATCAACGAGCTGCTTACCACACTGAAAGCAAAGCTTGATGACAGATTCCCCGGCAGCGTGTTTGAAGCCGGTTACTGTGATCATTCCTTGGTCAGTGCATCCTGGAGGATGCCAAACCAGCGTGAAGAACTTCTCGGCACCTACATCAAGACCCTATGTGCAACAGGCAAAGGTGCTCTCGCCTCCAGACTGACACCGGGTATCAGGTTTATGACCTCGGACACCGGCGTCGCATCCGCAAAGGTCTCTGCACTTCTTGTTGGCGGACAGCATCCAATTCATATCGGCAAATGCGTTGCTGTCGATCACAGACATCAGTCCAAAATTTCGGACTTTACTGATATGCTCGATCAGCTTTTCGCTCAGTTTGGAGATATGGTCGCTAAACTGGAAGCACTACTGGATATCACGCTTGATTATCCGGTAAACGCGATGACAAGAGTCTGCAAGAAACTGAGTTTACCGAAAAAGGCTGCAGTCGAAGCAATCTCTATGTTTGAGATGGCATATGGCGGCGGACCGGCAACGGCACACGATGTTTTTCTTGCACTGCAGGAGATCCCGTTCATCCTCAAGACCCAGAGTACGCCTGAAAGCAAAATGCTGGAGGTTGAGGAAAATATGGCACGAGCCCTTACGCTCAAATGGTCTGACTACGATCTTGCAAAGGCGGTGAACTACTGATGGCAGCACCGATTATCCTCTGCGATACCGCAGGCATGACAAATGAGCAGTGGTTGGAAGCTCGTATGCACGGTCCTCACGGTAAGATTCCGTATACAGTCGGCGGCAGTGATGTTGCGGCTATATTCGGTGTTTCCCCTTGGACCACGCCCTTGGAACTCTGGAACATCAAAAAGGGGCGCATGAAACCACCTAAGAAGGCAAATGCAAATCAGCTGGAAATGGGACATCTACTCGAACCGATTGCGGCTCATTGGTACGCCAAGAAGACCGGCAATATTGTGAAAGTGGATACCAATCTGTATCAGCACGCAGACCATCCGTATGCGTTGGCAAACTTTGACCGCCGTTTTACACGTGCGAGCGATGGAGAGCCTGGCATCCTGGAATGCAAAAGCTGTACTTTCCACAAGGCTGAAGAATGGGCAGACGGTGCTATACCTCTGTACTATGAGTTACAGTTGAGATTTTATCTTGCTGTGGCTGATGTTGAGATCGGTTCATTCTCTGCCATCTGGGGAAACAACCCGGATAACGATCTGGCTATGCCGGATATCGTTAGGGACAGAGCAAAGGAAGATATGATTTTTGAACGCCTGGATGAATGGATCTGGAGCTTGGAGCACGACAAACCGCCTACAATGGCCGGAGTTGCGCCTAAACTGGCTTTGGAATCCCTTGCCCGAATTATGGGGCCAAGCACGAAAGGTCTTCCTACAATCGAATTCTCGCCCAAATACGAGCCTTCTCTGCGTAAGATTGCATTGCTGCAAGGTAAAATTGCTGATTGTAACGCAGAAATCAAAACTTATGAAAAGGAGATTGAGGCACATAGCGTGCGAATTGCCGAAGTGATGAAGAACCACGAGCACGGTGTTTTAGAAACATCGACCGATAAGCTTCTCATCGACTTCGTCACACGAACAAGTAAACGTCCGGACTCGAAAGCACTTAAGGAAAAATATCCTACTGTTTATGAGGAAGTCCTGAACACTTCTTCGAGCCGGAAAGTTAAGGTATCGGTACAGCCGATATAGAAAGGAGCTTTTATGGAAAACATTTATCATGACTATTGGGAGCAGGAGCTGATGTATCAGTTTCTGACTGAGGACAAATGCAAGAAAAAGGCATATGTATGCTCACCGTTCAGCGCAGATGACAAAGAAGGTATGCTTCAGAATATGCGCACAGCGAGAGCGTACATGTTCTATGCGATGAAGAGGATGAATATGAGTGCGAGAGCACCTCATGCTTATCTGCCGATGCTTGTTTGCGATAAGGTGCCTAACGAAAGGGCTTTGGCGTTAGAGTTTGGCGTCAACCTGCTTACAAGATGCGACGTGCTGCTTGTTTGCGGCAACCGTATCAGCAACGGTATGGTGAACGAGATATCCAATGCAGCTATCCTCGGAATGCCAATTATCGTATTTGACGATATGCTTTATCTGGAGGTGCAGAAGATCGTTACCAAGCATAACGGTGATAAGAAAACCGTGAAGCTTGAGAGCAACCACTTCCCGATGTCATTTACCAACCCAATTTCATACTTGGAACAGGCGGCGATGTTCAAATGAGAAGGTTCTATCAGTCAGTGGATCTACGATCCCGAAGTCAAATGACAGACTTCCTCACCAAGCATTTTCGCTATCCCACAATGAACTCCTGGAACAATGCAGTATCCTACGCTTGCAATCTCAAAATACACAAACTTGGTTTGTGTGATGAGGTTTATGAAAAGCTTTACGATCTGCTTGATTGTCAGGAGTTTTTTCTTGCCCTGAAGGAGCTGATGGACAACTTTGCTGCCGAACACAATTACCGATGGCAAGTCGGTATGAACGGTCGCAGCGGTGGTTATTTGGTTCTGTATCAGGGAGAAATCACGCCCAGCGGATACAAATCATTCTGTACCTCCTGCGGTCAGTTAAATTATCGTTCAGTCAAAGAAACGGGAAAGCAGTGCGGCAGATGCGGCCTTCACACGCGTGTGGATTTCGATAAGCCTCACATGCAGGTTTCAACCTTCCCGGGACGTGGTACTGACGATGATACTGATTTTACGGATTGGAGTATGGATGAACTCAGAGACCGTGTCAGACTCATTCAGGAGTTTGACCGCCTTGCCGATCGCATTGTTGACCGAGCAATTGATATTGCCCGTAACTATGTGGTTGAAGAAGAGGAATATTACGTTCCCAAGGTGAGAAAGGATCTCGTACCTGCAGGGGCATAACGAAAGGAGCAAAAACATTGTTATGTCAGTTTGAAAGACTAATCTATCCTCAGAGCGTTTCAGCGATTGACGCCGGCAGTTTTATGATTGCCGTGTATCGACCGTGTGAAAAGATAAAAGACTCTGCAGGAGACCTTGTGACGCAGGTCAAGGCGGTTGGCTATGGCCTACCGATTGCTGACAAACAGCGTTACGAATTACAGGGACATTGGTCCAGAAATCCGAAGCACGGAGTTCAGTTTGAGGTCGAGACCTATGATGAGGTAATTACACCGACGAGAGAAGGTATCATTGCCTACCTATCTTCAGGTCAAATCAAGGGTATCGGTCCTAAGATGGCTGAAAAAATCTACGATGCTTTCGGTCTTACAGCGCTTGAGGTTCTGGATAAAGAACCGGAACGCCTGCTTGCTATTTCCGGAATCAGTTCTACCAAACTGAAAAAGATCTGCGACTCCTACCTGGCTAACCGTGGAGCCCGAGATGTTGTGGCATTTCTGTCGCCGCACGGGATCACGCCGAACAGGGCTGTAAAGCTCTATAAGGAGTACGGAGAGCGAACGATGGATATCGTAAAAAACCATCCGTATCAGTTGTGCGAGATTGCCGGCATTGGTTTTAAGACCGCCGACAAAATTGCAATGAGTATGGGATTTGACCAGCTTTCAACTGAACGCGTGGATGAAGGTATCCTCTATACGCTTACCGATGCTGAAGGCAAAGGTAATCTTTGTATGGAAAAGCACGCATTCGTCAAGGCTTGCTTGAAAATTCTCGACACGCCGCAGCTCACTGAGGATATGGTAGCCAACCGTGCTGCCAGACTCATTTATAGCGGAAAACTGATTTCTTACCAAGGGAATGTTTATCGCAGTAAGACAGCCTATGCTGAAAGCAATCTGGCTGAACTGTTATCCCGGCAGATGCGCAGTGCCAGGAGCCATTCATATGGTGATTTGGAAGCTGACTTGGATGCTGAAGAGCTTCGTCTGAAGCTGAAACTTGCACCCGAGCAGCGTGAGGCTGTGAAGATGGCGTTGACACAGGGCTTATCCGTAATTACGGGTGGTCCCGGTACCGGAAAAAGCATGATTCTTCGTGCAATCCTTGATATTTACCGTCGATATAATCCGCGCAAAGAGATCTGTTTGTGTGCTCCTACCGGGCGTGCTGCTCGAAGAATGGAGCAATCAACAGGACTCGAAGCATCAACGATTCATAAAGCGTTGGGGCTTATGGCCGGAGAAGATGGAGATTACGGAGAGCCGGTTGCTTTGGAAGCCGATATCATCCTTGTGGATGAGGTGTCAATGATGGACATTTATCTTGCTGGAAGACTTCTTGAGGCAGTGAAATCAAATGCACAAATCGTTCTTATTGGTGACTCGGACCAGCTTCCGTCTGTCGGCCCCGGTGCTGTGCTCAGCGAGATGATCGCAAGTGCCCGTATCCCGGTTGTCAGACTGGACAGGGTGTTCCGTCAAACCGATGGTAGCCGGATAGCAGTGAATGCCAAGCTGATCAGGCACGGCAATCTGAGTCTGGAGTACGGAAGTGACTTCCGCTTTGTAGACTCAGCCAACCTGTCAGACTCAGCCAACCGAATTGCAGAACTGTATATGCAGGAAGTTGCAAAGTACGGAGTTGATAACGTGGCACTCCTAAGTCCGTACCGTCAGAAAACGGAAACCGGTGTAAATGCATTAAACGAGCTTCTTCGAGAGATGGTCAATCCTCCTGAGGCAGGCAAACAGGAAGTAACCTGCGGTAAGAGGAAGTTCAGAACCGGAGATAAGGTCATGCAAATCAAGAACTATGAGGATGTCAATAACGGAGATATTGGATATATCCGCAGCATCTATAAGTTCGGAGATGAATCCACAATTTGTATTGATTTCGGGGACGGTCGTACCAAAGAGTACGATTCAAGCGAACTCGATATGATTGACCTTGGATATGCATCGACCATCCACAAATCACAAGGGTCTGAGTACAGATCCGTTATTATCAATTTGCAGTGCGCTCATCACATTATGCTGACGAGACCGCTTGTTTATACGGCGATCACCCGTGGCAAGGAAAAGGTCATTATCGTTGGCGAACGCAGAGCCTTATGCATTGCAATAAAGAAAACAGATACCGAAAAAAGAGGCACCTGCCTGGCACATCGCCTGCAGGAACTCGCATAACCGAAAGGAGAACAATTATGGGTAACAACAGAATTTATTTGGCAGACTGGAGTATTGATGGAGACCGCGTCAAGCTGGTATACAGCGATGAGGATATCATCTATGTAAAGAAGGTCGATTTTGACCGAGCATTTGGTGCGATTGTCAACGCTGAGAAACACGAAATCGTTCGTGATTTCGCCATTAAAGACGGAGAGGAGTAATCATCATGGCAACTATCTTAGATAACTACAGAAATCTGCAAAACAACTACCGTTCTCAGATTGCAGCGAACAGCCTGCCCCTGGAGGACAACCTGAAGATGCAGGAAGTAAATTACCGCATCTGCGTGCTTGAGACATTCGAGTCTCTCAGCAAATCGGCACCGATTACGATGGATACCAAGGTAATGGGCTACCATTATCAACTGGTAGATGCCTATGTAAAGTTTGTGCTGACCGAGAGAAAGTTTGGTCCTAAGACGGATACGGAAGGTATCAAGAAACGCGAGACAGCCGCAGCGTCCTTTGAAAAGGTCGTGCAGGACGGCAGAAAGCGTTTTTCCAGCTTCAGCCCTACCTCCCAGGATCAGTACAGGTCTACAATCGGGAATTATATCTTGACGGTGCTCTCTGTATGGATGCAGTACCGTAACACATACATCAACGTATAAGGAGGTCTCAGATATGAGTCAGAATAACTCGAATGATAAGGCTGCTATGATGGCTATTATCGAAAATATTAACAAGGTGGAGGGATTTGACCCGGCACCGTTTGCGGTGGATTTCACCGATCTGAACAGTCAGGAGACTCGAAAGCGTCTGCCCGTTATGATTCAGATGGCGTGGTTCCGCCTGAAATATCCGGAAGGAAAAATCGCTGTGCAGGTCACACCGGCAAAAGATTGCTTTGTGGCAACAGCAAAGGTTTACCCGAAGTACAATGACCCTGCGGACTGTTATCTCGCCGAGGCAACAGCTTCCCGTGGTATTTGTGAGGATAAGCCGTCTGTGTCTCCCCGTGAGTGGGCGCAGACAGCGGCTGTTGGCATTGCTCTCAGAAATGCCGGGTTCGGTCTTCAGTTTGCAATGGCGGGTGAAGATTTTGAACAGGTCGCACCGGACGAACTCGGTCTGACGGGCGCACCGAATACCGAGACAGGTGCTACCGGCGATAATTCCGGTGCAGTGGTTGCCGAGGAAGAATACACGGTAATTGAGACACCTAAGAAGGAACTTACCTTCGAGGAACGCCTGGCTAATGCCATGGCGGTTCCGTGTCCAATTGCCAAACACAACGGTAGAACTCTCGGAGATGTTCTGCGAGAGGATCCCAAAGCGATCAAATGGGTCGCAGATAAGTTTACCGGATCCGAAGAGATCAAGGCTGCGGCTAAGCTGATTTGTGAATATGCCTTACAGCAAGCCAGCGCGTGAGTAATCACCATATATTTGGGGACGGCAACGATGTCGTCCCCGGAAAGGAGGCTGTATGGAGATATTTCACATGTGGGATGTAATTCCACTACTCGGCATAGAGATGCCACCTTCGGGCAGAAGCTCATACAATGTGCAATGCCCGTGCTGCGATGATAGTCCTCGCAAGAAGCACCTCAACATCAATCTCAAGAAAGATGTTTTCAGATGCCCGCGATGTGGAATATCCGGGGGTATATTTGATTTGTACACCCTCTACACTGGCGTATCGCGAGATAAAGCACGAAAAGCGATTATAGAACAGCTCGGTGTACCTGAGGATATCAAGCCACGAAAAAAGACCGTGGTGAAACCTGAGGTCAAGCCCGAGTGTCCGCTTACTGATGTTGATTCGCGGCACGCTACTTACAGCGCATTGCTCTCTAAGCTGTCCCTTGCTGCAGATCACAAAGAAAACCTGCTATCACGTGGACTTACCGAGGCTGATATCGAGCGACTGGGTTATAAAACAACTCCGGTTATCGGTATGAGTGCCTTGGCGAAACAACTTCGCTCTGAAGGACACTACCTTGCAGGTGTGCCGGGATTTTATCGGGATACAAGCGGCTCTTGGTGTTTCATACACGAGAAGCGCGGTATTTTGATACCGGTTCGTGACCACCTTGGCAGAATACAGGGCCTACAGGTTCGACGCGACAATGTAACAAAGAGAAAGTTTCGCTGGATATCCAGTACAGATCAGGAAGACGGGTGCCGTGCAGAAGGATGGACGCATCTTGTTGGTCCTGTCAGACCGACTTTGGTGCTGACTGAAGGACCAATGAAGGCGGACGTCATCAATGCGCTTACCGGTATGACCGTCCTTGCTGTCCCCGGTGTAAACACTCTTACCCAGTTGGAGCTTATGTTAAATGAGCTTCGTCGTGAAGGCTTGGTAGAGATCAAAACTGCCTTTGATATGGATTTTGCAGTTAATCATCATGTGCAGAATGGATATAACAGTCTGCTTGCACTGTTGGGTAACATGGGATTTCGATATGGAACCTATTTGTGGGATCCAAATTACAAAGGACTTGACGACTATATTTGGGAGTGCTGCTTCCAAAGAAAGCGTCCACAGTAACAGTAAAGGAACTGGGCGGGGCAAATTTTGCTTCGCCCTTTTTCTGTGCGCTTTTTTACGGTTTATGAGTATTCTTGTTGTAAATACGCATAATGAATCGTGTAATGAAGATGTACAAATAAAAAACCTGGAGGTATACACAATGTTAATCGCAATTGATCATGGCAACTTTGCCATCAAGACAGTAAATCATTCCTTCGTTGCCGGACTCTCCGAGCACACAGTAAAACCACCTATGACCGATGAAATTCTGGAATACGGCGGTAAGTTCTGGACGCTAAGCGGAAAGCGTCTGAGTTATATGAAGGATAAGACCAATGATGAGAGATATTTCATTCTGACTCTCATCGCTATCGCAAAAGAACTGGAAACTGCCGGCAGGAATATGCCTTTTGAGCAGATTCAGTTGGCAGTGGGTCTTCCGCCTGAGCATTACGGCGTTCTGAAGAATAAATTCGCCGGTTACTTCAAGAAGGATGGTCCCATCAATTTCATCTATAAAGATAGATCATATAGTATTATAATTGATAAGGTTATGGTTTTCCCGCAGGCATATGCGGCGGTCGTTCCGCAGAGTAGCCTGATCGTTAATACACCCCGAATCTTCATCGTGGATATCGGCGGTTATACCACCGATGTTCTGTTGCTTAAGAACGGCAAGCTCGACTTTCAGTTCTGCAGAAGCTTAGAATCCGGTGTAATCACGATGAATAACGAAATTATTCGTAAAGTCAACTCCTATCACGATATGCTGCTCGACGATGAGCATATCAGTGATGTGCTCTGTGGAAGAAATATCGGATTGCCTGCTGATGTAGTAGAAACTATCACGAGTGCAACCAAGCAACACGCCAGCAACATTCTTAATCAGCTTCGTGAGCTGCAGGTTGACCTCAGATCCAATCCGGCGATTTTTGTCGGAGGTGGTAGCATTTTGCTTCGTCCGTTCCTTGAGGATTCGCCTATGGTTATGAGAGGAAGTTTCGTGGACTCCCCGAATGCCAATGCCGTGGGCTATGAAATGCTCGGCAGAACGCAGATGCTCCGCCCTAATGCATAAGGGTGGTGGGATGCGCTGTGAAGAAGGACGGTAAATACAGATATACACTGCAGTTCGGCTCGGAGACCGACGAAGAGTACAGAGCCGGTGAATTATTAGAACGCCTGGGCAATAAGAAAAGTGCAGTCATTATTGCAGCACTAAATGAGTATCTGGCTTCTCATCCTGAGCTTCAGTCCCCTTGCTGTAAAATAGAAGTGAAGGTTGGCTCCAACTTGAATCAAGCCAAGATGGAGCAAATCATACGGACTATAGTTGAAGAGAAGATGGCTATGCTCCAGATTTCGGGAACTGCCACCCCGAAATCTGAGCAGGTTCCGGAGGCACTCGAACAAGACGTTGCAACAATGCTGGATAACCTCGATTTGTTTGGGTGAAATACAGATGAGTCTGCTATCACCGATAGTGGACTTTTCTGCTTTATTAGAGAATGAAATCATTACTATTTCTCAATCATACTTGCACAATTCGTGATAGGACTTGCACATATGCTTTCTTTAGTTTCATCGATAGTTCCGTTAAAATATTTATATAAGGAGAAGATGAAACAGTGGATTACAGAGCTTTAGGTAAAAACATTCAGAAATACCGTCGTTTATGCGGTATTAGCCAGGCTAAACTTGCAGAACGTTGCAATTGCAGTGTCAGCCATATAGCTCACATTGAGAAGGGCCTTGGAAAACCAAGTCTGGAGATGGTTGTTATCGTTGCAAATAAGCTGGGAGTTACAGTAGATCAGCTTTTAAGTACATACTACAATAACCCGGAAATTATATATCTGCGAGAAATTGCTGAGAGAATTGATAAATATGATGTTTCTCAACGCATTCTTGTGTGTGAAAGTTTCGGTAGTTACTTGGATGCCATGGAACGTTTTGCAAAGAAGTAAATCGGAGAAGCATATGATGCGGAGAATTAGCTAACAAGAGAAAAAATAATAACAGATGTAGATTAAAAGAAACCGGCATTTGTCCGCCGGTTTTATATGCACGCCTAATCAAGCGGCCTTGCCATATTTATTTATGGTTGGGCCGCTTTTTGTTTGTCTTACGGGAAGGAGGTGATTCCAATGTTCTGATTGCTGTGGACCCAACTGTACGAACACAGAATATAATTTCACGGCATGCCACTGTGGCATGTTGTAAATATAGTTTTGCTCGGTGGTATGCCCCAAAGGAGGCATATGTTTGGACTACCGACAAAACGCTGATCGAGATGAGCTCCGCGCAAGATTTACTGCGTGGCTCGATACGTTGTTAAAACGTGCTAAGCTCAATTACTTAGAGCGAGAATGTGAGGAACCTCACGAATCGTTAGATTCGCTTGATGAGGATCAGTTGCCGGCGACTGAGGACGCATATATGCAGACACTATTCTCTGATGATCCTTTTGGGTTTACAGAAGAGCGTCTTGCAAAAGCATTTTCTGAGCTGCCGCTGATGAGGCAACAGATACTTAAGTTGCTTTTCGTTGATGAAATGAAGCCGCGGGATATCGCCAAAATACTGAATTGTTCAGCGCAGTATGTTTCAAACCAGAAGCAAAAAGGATTGAAGTATTTGCGTAAGACAATCGTGGAAGGTGGTGATATTGATGGATAAAACCGAATTTCAGATTATATTACAAGGCGCTATTGCAGGCAATCATAATGACTTTGAGAAATTGATTACCCTTTATGATCCTCTGATAGACAAGCATTGTTTTATAAACGGAAAGCGTGATGACGATCTGAAGCAGTATCTTTTGATGCATCTGGCTCTCAATATCAACAAGTTCATAATATAACGACAAGGCTCCGGACTGCACATTCGGAGCTTTTTCTATAATTTTTTTCGGGAAGTGATTATATTTTGAGATTTTTTTGTGTTTTTACCTTATGAAAGCATCCCTATGTTTTATCGCACCTTGAAAAACGAATAGTCCAGAACCGGTACTTTCCATTTTCGCTGAGCGCCTATCCGTCTGCCTGGCAAGCAGAACCAAGAGTAATAATATGCGGGTGGCTCCCGCATTTCGCCAAGACGCGAATTTGGGACAATGATACTTCCGTAATTCGCGGTCCGGCCACAATGAAGGCGGGAAGGTGAAACTCCTATGGACCTGTTCGCTGCAGGCGCCGGGTGGACGTTAAAATCAAATGCTCGTTGAATAGACGAGCACCTTAATGGCAATAATTTCTATATAAAAGAAAGGAGTATCCAATGTATAGTTACGATAAGAATGATGTCGCTACGCTTAAGAGTGTGGATATAAGAAGCGTTGATAAAAGTAGCTTAGTTGATCTGAACTCCGTTCACATAGACGAATCAAAACCGGTGCAGGAACGAGTTCTGAGCTTTTTACAACAGATTCAGAACCCCTATTGTTTTCGCATCGGTGATGTGGCCGTAAAAGTAAATTATAAGTCAGACGGACCATCATTCCAGCAGAATTTCGAGGATCTTCTGCGAACAATGTAAACGGTAAGTTATGGAAATGTCCGAAAAGTATAGATTTTTTGAAAGTTTTATGCTATACTCATACACGGACTAAAAATCATACTCACCCTTGGAATGTTTGTTGGTTGTACTGACAATCCATCCAAAGGAGTGAGCTTATGGAAAATACAAACATTATTCAGTATAATGCTGCTGCTTATGTGCGCCTGTCCAAAGAGGACTTGATCAGTATTAGTGGCGCAAGAACTGAGAGCAACAGTATTTCCAATCAAAAACAGCTGATTCTGGACTTCGTAAAAGACAAAACTGACATAAAAATAGTGTCGATTAGAGAAGACGATGGATATACAGGGACAGATTATGACCGTCCTGATTTCCAGCGCATGATGGATGACATCCGCGCCGGGATCGTGAATTGCGTCATTGTAAAAGATCTGTCTCGTTTTGGCAGAGAGTATATCAATGCCGGAAAGTATATCGATCGCCTTTTTCCGTATTATGGGGTTCGTTTAATTTCCATAAACGATGGAATTGACACCATCACCAGAAGCAGCTCTGATGATTTTAACATCATGGTGAAGAACCTAATGAATGACAACTACTGCCGAGATATTTCTATTAAAATCCGCAGTCAGTTGCAGGTAAAACGTAAAAACGGCGAATTTATCGGTGCTTTTGCGCCATACGGTTATGAGAAATCCGAAGAGGATAAAAATAAGCTTGTTATCGATGTTTATGCCGCAGAAGTTGTGCGGGACATATTCCGTTGGAAACTGGAAGGTCTCAACCCGGACACCATAGCTCGAAAACTGAACGAGCAAGGTGTTTTGTCACCGATGGAATATAAGAAAAGCCGAGGATTATCCTATAAAACCTCTTTTAAGACCAAGAGTAAGGCACAGTGGGTGCCTATGGCGGTACGACGCATCTTAACAAACCCAGTCTATGTAGGAACTCTTGTGCAAGGGATCCGAACAAGGCCCAATTACAAAATAAAAACAGTAATCGTTAATGAAGAAGAAAAATGGGCGATTTTTGAAAATGCCCACGAAGCAATCATCAAGCCAAGAATATTTCTGCTTGTACAACGGCTTCTTGAATTGGATACCCGAACTTCACCGAATGAAGAAGGGGTATTTCCGTTGGCAGGTTTGCTATACTGTAGCGACTGCAAAGGTCCTATGATACGGAAAACACAGACTGCAAGCGGAAAGAAATTCTATTATTATGTTTGTGGTCATCACAAGAAAACCGGCAAGTGTTCAACACACCGTATCTCTAAAAATCAGTTGGAAGATACCGTGCTGAAACTTCTGCAGGAGCATATCCGTTTACTAATGGAACTGGATACATGCCTGCAGACTATTAGAAGTGCCCCTATGCGCCGCCTTAGTATAAGGAAGGCCGAGGAACGGTTACTTGCGGTTGAGGCAGAAATTGACCGATATCGTAGGCTGAAAATGTCGGCATATGAGGATATGAAGGATGGCATTCTTTCAAAAGACGATTATCTTGATATTAAAGAGCAGTACGAAACTCGAATTGCTGATGCACAATTAGCCGAAGAACAGGTGCGTCGCGAAATCAATCTGTACCTTGAAAACGGGAATGCTCCACAGCAGTGGATCCAAGATTTCCTTGAATACCGCAACATCCAAAGCTTAACACGAAGTGTGGCAGTGGAATGCATTGAGAGTATTGTTATCTATGAAGATAAGCGAATCGAATTGACGTTTACTCATATGCAAGATTATCAAGCACTCGTTTCACAAGTACAGGATTATTATCTTGAACAGAAAGGAGCGAGTTAAATGGCACGAAAAAGCCGAAAAACCACTGTTGCAGAACCAGCGGTGATAAAGGCGGTCGATAAGGTCTACCGCGCAGGATTATATGCACGAATTTCTGTAGAAACAGAAAGGAAGCGTGAGGCCGACACGATCGGTAATCAGCTTCAATTACTGAAGGATTATGTTTCTGAGCATTCGGACCTTACCGTGTTCGACATTTACAGTGATGATGATATATCCGGTACCGATTTTATCCGACCGGAATTTTCACGAATGATGAATGATCTACGTGACGGAAAGATTGATTGTATAATCGTCAAGGACCTTTCTCGTTTGGGAAGAAACTATCTTGAGTCTGGCGAATATATCGAAATGGTATTTCCGTTTTTTAGGTGTAGGTTTATTTCGGTTACAGACCGTTTCGATACCAAGTACCAACAAGCGGATATCTCTGTACAGTTGAAGAATATGGCTAATGAGATGTATGCGAAAGATATCTCAAGGAAGATTTGTTCCACTATGCGTACTATTCAGGACCAAGGCAAATTTGCCGGCAGCCGTGCGCCATATGGTTATCGACTGGATCCCGCAGACAAGCATCATCTTATTATTGATGAAGAGACGGCACCAATTGTAAAACAGCTCTTCGAATTGCTTGCAGAAGGTAATACGGTTCATTATGTTGCGACTACGATGAACGCAAGAGGTATCCCATCTCCGGGGCGCTTATTGTACGAAAGAGGAATTGCCACTACCGATCACTTTAAGAACTCTAAGTGGTATATGCAAACTGTACGGCGTATTCTTCAGGATGAAATATATCTCGGGTGGATGGTATCTGGTAAGTTCCGTTCCACATACCAATCTACTGGTAAAAAAGGATCTCAACCGGTGCCGCGTGAAGAATGGATTGTTACTAAAGGCACACATGAGCCTATTGTTACTGAAGAGCTTTTTAATAAGGTTCAGGAATACTTCGTGCGCATGAAGGAAGAACACGGTCAAACCGCTGTCTATAACTCTAAAAGCAAAAAAGCCAGCATTTTTAAGGGGCATCTTCGCTGCGGCGAGTGCGGACAGGCTATGTTCCTTAGAAACAAACACAGTCATGGCAAAGTAACTGCTTGGTATTATTGTGCTTTGCACGAAAATTACAATTCTTCATATTGCGTAAAAAAAGCGGTTAAGAAGCAGGATGTCGAAGATATTGCTTTGAAACTGATCCGCACGCAAATAAAACTGTTTACCGATGCCAGAGAAATGATTATTGCTCTAAATAAAAAGGAAAGCAGTAAAACAAAACATCGTATTTACAGCGATCAAATCCGTAACGTAAAGAAACAAATTGAGAAGTATATGAGTCTGAAGGCGTCTTTATATGAGGATTTTGCAAATGGAGTGCTCAGCCAAAGTGATTATATCAGTATGGGACAAGAATATGCCCAGAAAGCTGATGAACTCCGAATCTTTCTTGCCGAACTGGAAAAGGAAGCACAAAAATATAGTCAAACGTATGCTATGAACGGTTCGTGGGCGCAAATCATCGAGCAATACCAAAATGCTGAAACTCTTACAGAGGAAATGATTGATGCGTTCATAGATGAGATGATTCTGTATAACAATGGACATGTTGAGGTCAAATTCAGATTTAAGGATGAGCTGGATGAGGTAATACATCTTGCTGCAATCCGCCAGAGGGAGGTTGAACGGTATGCTATGTAAAAAGAAGCTGGCGTTCTATATTCGTCTGTCCTTGGAGGACTTTGACCTGAAGACATCGGATAAAACCGAAAGTAACAGTGTCTCGAACCAGAGAAAACTCTTGCAGGATTACTACGATTCGCATCCAGAACTGAAGGAATATGAAATCATTGAATTCTGTGATGATGGTTATACCGGAACCAATTTTGACCGTCCCAGATTTATGGCAATGATGGAGTTAGCACGCCAAAAGGAGATCCATGCCATTATTGTAAAAGACTTATCTCGTTTCGGTCGTGACTATCTTGAGGTGGGCGCCTATTTAGAGTTGATTCTGCCCTTGTTTGGCACACGATTCATATCTGTGAATGATAACTTCGACAGTAACAACTATATCGGCACTACCGGCGGTCTTGAGCTGGCCTTGCGTAATCTGATCAATGGGTTGTATAGCAAGGATTTGTCTGTAAAAATCAAAAGTGCAAATAAGACTCGAAGCCGTCGCGGTGAATACTGGGGAGGAACCGCATTCTATGGATACCGATTGGATCCCAAGAATAAGCATAAAATCATCGTTGACACAGATGTGGCCAGTGTTATAGTTCGTATCTTTGATGAATGTATCGAGGGTAAAAGCTCATCGCAAACGGCCAGGGGGTTAAATGATGAAGGTATACCTTCACCGGCTGCATACAAGCAGATAACCGGGGATTTCTATAATGGACGTGTTGCTGATGAAGTTCCGATTTGGACAGCATCAACAGTTCTTAGAATCTTGAAGGATGAACGCTATACTGGAAAAATGGTTTCTAATAAGAGAGAAACCGTTGGTGTAAGTACAGGAAAGATGCGTCCATTGCCAAAAGAAGAATGGATTATCGTAGATGGTACACACGAAGCAATAATTCCGCAGGCCAAGTTTGACGAAGCAGCTACCTCCAGAGTCGGAAGAGTAAAAACTATCAATAAGAATACTGCCGGAAACAGAGCTGATAATCTGTTCGTTTGCGGACACTGCGGACGGAAACTTCAGAAATCATATGGGATCATTACGCATCTGTTTTGTATGAAAGCAGGTGTGTCCTCTGAGAGCCTCTGTGCTTCGATACACGAACCGATTGAAGATCTGAAAGCCAAAGTCCTTTTGGTATCAAAAACGCTTGCCAAAATGCTTATGGAGAAATCTGTACAGGTTAAAGCTACGACTAATCAAGAGATACCAAGAACAGAAAAAAAGATTGCAGAAGCCAAAAGGTCTCTGCAAAGACTACAAAACGGCAAGCTTGATCTGTATGAAGAATACAGGCAAGGAAAAATTACAAGAGAGAAATTCATATCTATTCAAGAAAGCAGACAAGCGGAAATGGATTCGCTGCAAGATGAACTGGCAAAACTTGAACAGTATCTTGCTAAAATAAAATCCGGACGAGAAAAAATAGATGAACTGACAGCTGATGCAAAAGACATTTGGGCGTTGTCAGAGTACCGCCCGGAAGTGATCCGCAAAATTGTTGAAAGGGTTCGTGTCTATGAGAACGGACGGATTGAGATTGACTTGCTTAATAATGATGACTTTATAACTGAGATATTGGAGTCGGCAGTCAAAATGGCAGGATGAATTTGGGAGTTGCCTTAAAAAGTGAAAATTCGACTGATTTCGGTCTAAATCATAAAAAAATCCGAAATTTTTGCAAAAAATTAATGGGTCCTACTTGACCACAAGCAGAGGGTCAGATACTGGGGCTCGGTGCAAAAATGTTTACAATAGCCGGGCCCGTGCTGGTCTACGGAATAACCGCCTCGGCTATATACGGGCTGATTCTCTGGGCGGTCGGCAGAATTTTGTGAGGGGGTCGGATAATGGCTGAACGAAAAGGCAATCACACTATTTTGCCGTCCGGCACGGTTTATATCGAATCATACGCGTCGGCGGTGGGACCAAAGGAAAAGTCGGGACCTCTCGGCGCGTGGTTTGACAGAGCATTCGACGACGAGATGCTGGGCGAAAAGTCCTTTGAAAAGGCGGAAAGCCGTCTGCAGAAAACGGCTGTGGAAACGGCACTTTCGAAATCCGGCACGGCTGCCGACGATATCGATCTGATATTTGCCGGAGATCTTCTGAATCAGTGCATCGGCAGCGCATATGGACTGCGCGAGTTTGGCATACCGTTTGTGGGGCTTTACGGCGCGTGCTCGACCATGGCGCTGAGCCTCATAAATGCATCGCTTGCAGTTGACAGCGGTGCGGCAGGCAAGGCGATAGCCGTCACCTCGTCGCACTTCTGCAGTTCTGAAAGGCAGTTCAGATTTCCGCTTGAATACGGCGGTCAAAGACCGCCGACATCGCAATGGACGGTCACCGGCGCCGGCGCGGTACAGCTGGGGCGCAGTCTGAAAGGTCCGACTGTGGAGGCTCTGACTGTGGGCAGGATAATTGACATGGATATAACCGACATGAACAACATGGGTGCCGCAATGGCGCCTGCCGCTGCCGACACGATCGAAAGGTTTTTGCAGGATACAGGCACAGCACCCACTGACTATGATCTGATAATAACAGGCGACCTCGGCTTTACAGGTTCGGATCTGCTGCATGGGCTGCTGCAAAAGGACGGCATAGAGCTTTCGAACCACAACGACTGTGGAATGATGATATTTGACCGCAAGCGGCAGGACGTTCATTCGGGCGGCTCCGGCTGCGGATGTTCGGCATCGGTTCTTTGCTCATATCTGCTGAAAAAACTCGGAAACGGTGAGCTTAAAAACATTCTTTTCTGCGCCACCGGAGCGCTTATGTCGCCGACCGCCTGTATGCAGGGCGAAAGCATACCGTCAATAGCCCACCTGCTGCACATAAGAGGTTGAGCCTTGTGGGGATCACTATTATAAACATGCTGTCGTCGATACTGACATCGGTCAGAAGGATCGTGTACCGATTTACCGCCGGTTTCCGCCGCAGCCGCAGGTGAATTGCAGAATAAGGCTCTCGTCAGCCTAAGCCTAAGGAGGGTAGCAGAACTCACCTTAGGCTTTGCAACAAATTCGGCATTAACGAACATGTGACATAGACTCCACTCTGCCGCTTTGCATGTTTGCACGCCGGTAAATTTTAGTTTGTCTGCGTAAAGGTAGATAAACTGAATTTATTGCATTTTTGTATATAAAAATGCAGCAGGGGCGAAGCCTCTGCTGCAAAATACTGCTTTTTATGATAGACTAACGGGAGAAAGAACAGTGTACGGTTTTGTTTGCCGCATTTATTTATGCAGCCCGGCGCTATTACCCACAGCCCCACGCGCCTGCCGAAGCAGCCGCGCCGCTCTTTAGTACGCCGATTTATAGGCGTTACATACGGCCTCGGTGTCGCCCACCATTTTGAGATTGCCGCGCTCAAGCCACGCGCAGTGCTTGCACAGTCTTTCGATCTGCTCGAGCGAATGGCTGACCACTATGACCGTGGTCTTGTCGTTGGTGAGCATTTCGTTTATGCGGCGCTCGCACTTTTCCTGAAACTTGAAGTCGCCCACGGCAAGTATCTCGTCAACTATAAGTATATCCGGTACCGTCATTGTGGCAATTGCAAAGCCTATACGCGCCACCATACCGGATGAATAGTTTTTCATGGGCGCGTCGAGAAATTCCTGCATTTCGGAAAACTCGACTATCTCGTCAAAATGCTCGTCCATATATGCCTTCGAAAAGCCGAGCACCGAGCCGTTAAGATAAATATTTTCCCTTGCTGTCAGTTCAAAATCAAAGCCGGCGCCAAGCTCAATCAGCGGCGCTATAACGCCCCGTGTCACGACCGTGCCCTTTGTCGGGGTAAGTATTCCGGAAATGATCTTGAGCAGGGTCGATTTGCCCGAGCCGTTCAGACCGACGATACCGAAAACGTCGCCTTTTTCAATGTTCAGACTGACATTATTGAGTGCAACAAAGTCCTCGAACATGAGCTGGCGCTTTACGAGCTTCAAAAAATATTCCTTAAGGCTCTGAAGCCGTTCCTTGCACATGTTGAAATGCATTTCTATATTTTTAAGTTCAACCGCATAATTGTCGGGCATCGGTATTCCTCCGTAACCTGCTGATTATATGTGCAGGATGAATTTTTTTTGCAGTTTATTAAAGGTGAAAATTCCTATCACAAGGAACAAGAGCCCGTATCCGAGGCACATGAGATTGTCGGTAAGCGACGGCAATGTATTATATATCACAACATCGCGGAAATACTGGATATACTTTGTCATGGGATTGTACCGCACTATCGCGACCGCAACGGTCTGGAGCGCGGAGTCCTTATTATAGCTGTCGAGCAGCGACGCCGGATAGATCAGCGGCGTCAGATACATCCAAAGCGTCAGCACCACACCGTAAAGGTGGATGACATCCTGAAAATAAACGCTGACAGCCGACAGAATAAGGCTCATGCCGATAACGAAAAGCAGGCAGTAAAACACCGGTATCGGGAACAGTACGATGGTCCAGCCCGGATTTATGTGGCTCATCCGGAACGCCATGACTATGGCGACCGCAATAAGTGAAAGCACAAAGTTTATAAGCGAAAAAAGGCTTTTCTCAAGCGGAAAGATGTATTTCGGAATATACACCTTTTTTATCAGACCTGCCGAGCCGAGTATCGAGGTAAGGGAGCTGCTCGTAGCCTCCGCAAAGAAGTTCCATATAGAAGCGCCGACGATATAATAAACGGCAAAATCCCCTATGTCGGGATAATCCCTGACCTTGAAGATCATGCTGAAAACTGCCGTCAGCACCAGCATGGTGAGCAGCGGATTAAGAATACTCCACGCAACACCGAGCACCGAACGGCGGTATTTTATTTTAAAGTCCTTGCCGGCAAGATTGCGCAGCAACGGCAGATATTTTTTGAAGTTATAAAAGAAGCCTTTCATACCTGATCGGTTTTCCAAGCAGGACACCTCCATAAGGCATTGCACAATTAATTCCCGGCAGCCGGCAAGCGGCAGACCGTCAATGCAGCCTTTTTATTATAATACACTAATTAAAAAAAGTCAATCCCGACAAAGCGCCGCGCTTTAACGGCTATTGACTTTAGAGGTCCTATAAAGTAAAATTGGTATGATAAACAAAAAGGAGACCGCCTTTATGAACGACAATTTTAAAAGGGAAGATACCGACGTATTGACCCCTGAGCAATATGAAAAACGGATAAGCGAGCTGTCAGAGCTCAATGATCAGTATAAAGCGAGACTGCAGGAGACAACGGCTCTGCTGCGCGAGACAAAAGCAAAGCTCAAAGAGGTCACCGGCTCACGCGGATATTCGTTTGTCAAGAAATATTACCGCTTAAGGGAACGGCTGCTGCCGCCCGGAAGCCGCAGGGTCAAGGTCATCCGCACATTGCTTTTGCCGATACTTATTCCGATGAAAAAAATAAAGGCAAAAAGAGCCGAGCGCATGATAGACGGCACCGAATACCTTACAAAGGAGCAGGGGCTGGCAAAGCTCAGGGGCTGTAAGCGCATCGATATCTTAACCGTCGGACACACCGAATATATCGCCGGGATACTTAAAGAGATGCTTGTCTCACACGGCATAGAATGTAATATTCTTTACGAGCAGCCGGAGCTTTACGAGGATATACCCTACATTATTATATGCCCTCAGATATTTACAAAGTTTCCGCCGCTTTATATAGCGTTCCAGATGGAGCAGACCATCGATCCGAGATGGATGACCGAGCAGTATTTCAAAATACTGCGCAACGCATATGCGGTGTTTGACTATTCGCTCGTCAATCTTGAATATTTTTCAAAGGATCCCGAAATAAAGAACAAGCTGTACTACCTGCCGGTCGATGTGTCGCCCGTGCCGGTCTATAGCCCCGATCCGGGCACAGAAAAAGAGTACGACGTGCTGTTTTACGGGGCGTCGCACATTGAGCGCCGCAGGATGATACTTGACCGGCTTTCGAAAAAATTCAATGTAAAGGTCGAAAGCAACCTGTTCGGCGAACCGCTCTACAGAGAAATGAGCAAGGCGCGGATCGTGATCAACATACACTACTACGAAAACGCCATGCTTGAAACGACCAGGCTGCACGAAACGCTGTCGGTAGGCACCAGCCTTATCGTTTCGGAGCGAAGCTGCGACGCCGATGCCGAAGCAAGGCTCAGTGGCATAGTAGACTTTGTGCCGGAGGGCGATGTTGCGGCGCTTGAGGAACGTATATCATACTGGCTGTCGCACGAGGATGAGCGAGTAAAAAGGGTGGAACAGAACAACGAGCTTTTAAAAAGCCGCGCGAACCAGATGAAGTTCTATTTCAACCGCTTCCTGCTCGCAAACGACCGACTGAGCTTTGACGATTTTTACAATGAGTCGGGCGATTTTGTGACGGTGGATACCGACAGGCTCTGCCTCAGTCTGCCCGAAACGGTCGAGCGTCGCAAGGCTTTCGACGACGACAACAAATACGGCTTTGCCGTCATGCCGGGACTGAAGCATAACATCGGCTGGGTGGGCTGCGGACTGAGTTATAAATTCCTTGCCAAACGGGCGCTTGATTGCGGATATAAAAAGCTGCTCATCTGTGAGGACGACACCTTTTTCCCGCCGGATTTTGACGAAAGGTTCAAAAAGATACTCCGCTACACCGCCGAAAACAGCGACTGGGATGCGTTTTCCGGCATAATGGCGGACATAGGAAACGTAAAGGTGCTGTCTTTGAAGGAGCAGGACGGCGAGACCTATGTGTACCTCAACCGCATAGTGAGCACGGTGTTCAATATGTATTCGGAAAAAACGCTTGCCCTTATGAGTGCATGGGATCCGTTTGACCGTGATGTCTATAAAAACACGATCGACCGCTATCTGGAAGGTAACCGGCTGAGCATCCTTACGACCTGCCCGTTCCTTGCCGGGCACAAGGAGGATCTTGACTCCACTATATGGGGCAAAAGCAACACGGCATATGATGCCATGATACAGTCGAGCAACAAAAAGCTGAAAAAGCTTGTCCAGGACGCAAAAAATCAGTTTGGCAGATAGGATAATCCCGGTGCGTCTTTGTCGCGCCGGGATTCGTTTAGGCTGACGAGAGTCGTTTTGCGCGGGCTCAATGGACTTTTTAAGGAACGACACCTGGGGGCTCGTTCCCTACGACGTACCAATTGAATTTCCGTCTTTTACACCGCTAAACTAAAATTTACCGTTACAACACGCAAAAAAAATACCGGCTCGTGATTACACGAACCGGTATTTTATGTTACTTTAAAACTTAAGCCTCAGCTATAGCCTCAACAGGGCAGCCGGCTGCACATGTTCCGCAATCAACGCACTTGTCTGCGTCGATAACGTACTGGGTCTCACCCTCGCTTATAGCCTCGCAGGGGCAAGCAGCAGCACATGCACCGCACTGGATGCAGGCGTCAGAAATCTTATATGCCATTTTACACACCTCCGTAGATCTTATTCAGTTTCACTGTACACTGTTATGCTAACACATTTAATGTGAAAAAGCAAGAGGAAAATAAAAGTTGCGAAGCTCTTACCCGGCTAAGCTTAATTTTCGTCGGCAGGGGCGTCCCAGTTGTGCCAGACGTTCTGCACGTCGTCATTCTCGTCAAGCATTTCCAGCAGCTTTTCCATCTTTGCCGCCTGTTCGGGATCGTCAATGGCGGTAAGCGTCGCCGGAACATATACCGGCTCAGCCGAAATAAAGCCGTAGCCTTTTTTCGACAGCTCCTCACTTACCGAGCCGACCGAATTTGCGTCGGTGGATATCTCAAACACCTCGCCGTCGAAATTAAGGTCGTCTGCGCCGGCTTCGAGTGCGTCCTCCATGACCTTGTCCTCATCAAGACCCTCGCCGTCTATGACGATAAGCCCCTTATGCTCAAACATAAACATGACCGAGCCGGACTGTCCGAGGTTTCCGCCGCACTTGTCAAAGAAATGGCGCATATCGCCTGCGGTACGGTTGCGGTTATCGGTAAGCGTTTCAACAATAACTGCGACGCCTGCCGGACCGTAGCCCTCGTATATCAGCTGCTCATATTCCGCGCTGCCCTGCTCACCGGCTGCTTTTTTGATTATGCGGTCGATATTGTCGTTGGGCACGTTGTTTGCCTTAGCCTTGGCGATAACATCGCGCAGCTTTCCGTTTACGTTGGGGTCGGGACCGCCTGCGCGGACGACCATGGCAAGCTCACGACCTATTCTCGTAAAGATCTTGGCTCTTGCCTGATCGGTTTTTTCCTTTTTTCTTTTAATGGTACTCCATTTTGAATGACCTGACATATATTTTACTCCGTTCCGCCGCACAAAGGATACGGCAAAAAATACTCACCAGAATATTTTAGCACAAAGCCATACGGCTGACAAGTGCTTTTTTCTTTTATCTGTTGCGGAACCTTAAAAAATCCTCCAGAATAATCGTGGCAGCCACCGCATCGACCACCTGCTTGCGCTTTTTGCCCCTCGTATCGGTAAAATTCAGCGCCGTGTGGGCGCTGACCGTTGTGCAGCGCTCGTCCCACAACTCAACCGGCAGTCCCGTGGCTTTTTTCAGCGCCTCTGCCGCCTCGGTACATTCCTTTGCCTTGAAGCCCTCGCTGCCGTCCATGTTGCGGGGCAGTCCCACAACTATCATTTCGGCGCCGAGCTCCTTTGCTTTTTGTGCCAGCCTTTCTATCAGCCGTTCGCGGTTATATTCTGTTATAACGCCTTTGGGAAAAGCGAAGCCCTCATCTTTGTCGCTCAGTGCGACTCCGGTCCTTGCCGTTCCCACATCGACCGACATTATTATCATCTGTCATCACCTGCTCGTTTGATCTCCCAGTAATATTTCCTGTTCGCCACGGGGAAGTCGTCCGACTCTCCGTGCTCAGGATCGTAAAATCTTCCTTCAAAATAAAGCGACCAGTGCCAGCAGCGCGGCGTTTCGAGGCTCAGAATACAGACGTCGGGCAGCTCTGATCTGTCGTTTACCGGTATCCTCTGCCGGACGACCGTTATCCCCTCTTTTTCGAGCACCGAAAACATATCGGCAAGTGTCGTCTCGCGTTCCGTGCCGGCGGCGGCTATCATTTCGTCAACCGTTTTGCCGGTCAGCATCGCCAGCACTGCCTGTCCGCACTGCAGCGGATCCGGCTCTCTTATATACATCGGTTTGTCTGCAAGCGGCATGTTTTTCTCCCTTTATTCGCGTATGTTTTTGAAAAAGCCGGTCAGCAGCGCTTTGCAGCGGTCTTCTTCAATGCCTGCCCACACCTCGGTGCCGGGTCGGAACAGGGAGACCGTGTCGGTCACCGAATCAACGGCTCCGGCTGCCGGATCGAACGCGCCGAACACAACCTTGCTTATTCTTGAATTTACTATGGCTCCGGCGCACATCGGGCACGGTTCAAGGGTGACGTAAAGCTCGCAGCCGTCAAGCCGCCATGTGCCGAGCGCCCTGCACGCTTTGTCTATTGCCTCTATCTCGGCATGTCCCAGAGCGTTTTTCGTCCTTTCGCGCCGGTTTTCCCCCACAGCTATTACCTTGCCGTCCTTTACTATCACCGCGCCGACCGGCACCTCACCTGCGGCACCGGCTTTCTGCGCCAGAAGGATCGCCTGCTCCATATATTTTGTCATGACGACATCCCGGCAAATCTCTGGGTGATAAACACCTCCAAAGCGCAGATCACATAAAACACTATAATCCATGCTGACGAGCAGAAGTATTTGACCTTCATTTCCGAGTCCTCGGTCCGTTCCTTAGACAGACGCAGCGCGTCGCGGTCAATCTTCAAAAGCATGATCAGTCCGCATGCGCCTATAAGCAGCAGCACTACAAGATAAAGCATTGATATAATACCGTTTACCGTGAGCGACGCTCCTGCCAGAGCATAAGACAGCACAACCGACATGGCGTTGTTTATGCCGTGAATCACCACGCCGGGTATCATCGAGCCGGTGTAAACGGCGGCATATCCGAGAACAAGACCAACGCCGAAGGCAAACGGTATCTGCACCAGATTTCCGTGGAGCAGTGCGAAAAGCATTGCCGACAAAAATATCGAGGCACCGTCGCTCATGTACTTCCTCATCGTCCCGAGGATGACGCCCCTGAAGGCAAATTCCTCGACCAGCGCCGGCAGAATGCCTACACAAAGCAGCATTATAATAAATGAAACAACACCTTCACCCTGACCGATATCGTTTGAAACGACATCATCTCCGGTAATATTTTTGAATATCACACCGAATGCCGAGGACGCTATGTTGCTGAGCGCACACACACCGAGACCGAGCATGACTACCGCAGTCGATTTCCCGAGCGGCGCTTTTTTAAGCGGCACGGTGTCGCTCCACTTATATCCGGTCATAGCCGGGGTCACAAGAAACGGCACGGTGAAAAGTATTGTTGACAAAACCGCGTTTAAAATATATGTAAAATCGGGATCGTTAAGAAGCACCATCGTGTTATGTCCGGTGATGGTCGATATTGCCTCTAATATCTGACCGACAAAATAGCCGAGAATAAGAACGCCCAGAAAGAACAGGCAAAGCGGCAGCCCGATGCTGTTGCCGAGCCTGCGGTATGCTTTTTTCAGCCTGCTCTTTTTTTCGTCGCTGTAATTACCGTTGACATACATCTGTCCGTTTATAAAGACATATTTCTGTCCGCTGCCGTCCGGCTGCTGATAAGCGCCGCCCGGCGCACCGCTCTGGGCACCGTACTGATTATTCGGATCATAATATCCGCCGGTGCCGTACTGACCGGCGTTATAAGGGGCATTGTTTTGATTACCGTTGTTTTGATATCCGCCGTAAAGTCCCCCGTCAAATCCGTTATAATACGGATTCGTATATGGATTTTGGGGCTGCATAGCGGACTGTTTGCTGCCGCTGTCGGCACCGCCCTGCCCGTTGTACGGACCGCGGTTCTCCGGCTGGTTGCTGTTATTGTTTTCCATAAAAACACCTCGCAAGGATCATATTTCGTTCGTTACCGCATCAAATCGGCATTAATTTGTGCACTTTGCTATATTTTAAGCCCAATACCGAAACAAAGTGCAAAAAGATTATAAAATCTGCATAAATTTGAGGCAATAATTTTTAATAGAAGCCTATTGCAATATTATCGCCTTTGTATTATTATAATAAAGTATAGTGATGTAAATATCAATGTATTTTTCGTAAACTTTTGATTTCCATGTTTTGAAAGGAGTGCTTTTATGTACACAGTCAAAGAAATTCACGAGCTTATCGGCGAAAAGCTGAAGCACAACTTCGGCGTCTCGCCCGATCAGGCGTCGGATGAGCTTTTTTACAAAGCCACCGTGCTCGCCGTACTCGATATAATGACAAAGCGCCGCGCCGCATTCAAGGACGAGGTGTCAAAAGAGGAAAGCAAGATGGTGTACTACCTCTCGATGGAATTCCTCATGGGACGTTCGCTTAAAAACAATCTTTACAACCTCGGCGCAGACAAGGTGTTCGGCAAGGCACTTTCCGAATACGGCGTAAAGCTTGAGAATCTTTACGAGCTTGAGCCTGACGCAGGACTTGGCAACGGCGGACTGGGCAGGCTTGCCGCCTGCTTCCTTGACGGTCTTACCACCGGCGGATATCCGGCCATGGGCTACTGCATAAAGTATGAATTCGGTATCTTCCGTCAGAAATTCGTTGACGGCTGGCAGACCGAAATGCCCGATTTCTGGCTTCCCGGCGGCAGCGTTTGGCTTGTAAAGCGTGAGGCTTCGGCGGTCGATGTAAACTTCGGCGGCAGAGTTGAGGAATCGTGGGACGGTCAGCATCACAATGTCCAGCTTAAAGATTTCACGTCGGTACGCGCCATGCCGTATGACCTCATGGTGGCAGGAGCGGACGGAAAAAGCGTCAACGTGCTGCGCCTCTGGAGCTCGGAGACCCCGGCTATAGATATGGCAGCCTTCAATCAGGGCGACTATGTGCGCGCGCTCGAAAGGCAGGCAATGGCTGAGGTCATCAGCAAGGTTTTGTACCCGGAGGACAATCACCCGGAAGGGAAATCGCTCCGCCTGCGTCAGCAGTATTTCCTTGTTTCGGCGTCCGTACAGGATATTTTGCAGCGTCATCTCCGCAAATACGGAACGCTTGACAACCTGCCCGAAAAGGCGGCGATACACATAAACGACACCCATCCGGCGCTTGTCATACCGGAGCTTATGCGTTACCTGCTCGACGAATGCGGTTATTCGTGGGAGACCGCCTGGGACATCGTGGTCCGCACAACGGCATACACCAACCACACCGTCATGCGCGAGGCGCTTGAGTGCTGGCAGATCGATATGTTCAAAAACCTTCTGCCGCGTATATTCCAGATAGTGACCGAAATAGACAACCGCTTCAGGGCAAGCATGTGGGAAAAGACCCACGACAGCGGATATGTCGCAAGAACCGCTATAATCGAGGGCGGCGTGGTCAAGATGGCTAACCTCTGCGTTGCGTCCTGCCACAGTGTAAACGGCGTGTCAAAGCTGCACAGCGAAATATTGAAGGACACCCTTTTCAACGATTACTACAGGGTGACACCCGAAAAATTCACCAACGTCACCAATGGTATTGCATTCCGTCGCTGGCTCTGCCAGTCCAATCCTGAGCTTACCGCCCTTATTTCCGAGCACATCGGCACCGATTTTATACTGCACAACGAAAAGCTCAAGGAATTTATTAAATATGCCGACGACAAAACGGTGCTGGAATCGCTCGAAAAGATCAAGCGTGACAACAAGGTCACCTTCGGCAACTATGTGAAGGAGCAGTACGGCGTGTCGCTTGATCCCGATTCGCTGTTTGACATGCAGGTAAAGCGCCTGCATGAGTACAAGCGGCAGCACCTCAACGCGCTGCACATAATATCTGATTACCTCTATTTAAAGGACAATCCCAACGCCGAATTTACGCCCAAGACCTATATTTTCGGCGCCAAGGCGGCGCCGGGCTACTACCTCGCCAAGCAGATCATTCAGATGATACAGGCTTTGGGCAAGGTTATCGACAGCGATCCGGCGGTAAAGGGTAAAATAAAGATACTGTTTGTTGAGGACTACCGCGTATCGCTTGCCGAGCTTATGATTCCGTCAGCCGATATTTCGGAGCAGATTTCGCTTGCCTCGACCGAGGCCAGCGGCACCGGCAACATGAAGCTGATGCTCAACGGAGCCATAACGCTTGGCACAGAGGACGGCGCAAACGTCGAGATACACGAGGCGGTGGGCGACGACAATATAATCATATTCGGCATGAAAACGCCCGAGGTGCTGTCTCTACGCGGTCAGTACGATCCGCACAGGTACTATGACAACAATCCGAAGCTGCGCCGCGCGGTCGATTTTATTGCGGCAGGAATAGGCGGAGTGCAGTTCCCCGATCTTGTGCGTTCACTAAAAAACACCGACTATTACATGTCGTTTGCCGATTTTGAGGATTACTGCGACGCGCAGAACAAGGCGTCCGCACTTTATGCCGACCGTGCAAAGTGGAACCGCATGTCGCTTGTGAACATTGCCAACGCCGGCATCTTCTCAGCCGACCGTTCCATTTACGACTATGCAAAGAAAATCTGGCACGCAGAGCCGGTAAAGTGGTCAAAGTAAGCAGGACAACTAAAACATTCAGGCTGACTAAGATCAGCCTGCAGCGGCGGCTCGCATCGTGAGGGTGCGAGCCGCCGTTTGCGGTTTTTTGGCTGACGCCGCAGGCACGGACTTTGTACTATAGCTCAAACCCTATTTTGCCGGCAAGCAAAAAGCCCAGCGCGGCGCACGCCGGAAAGGTGAGCAGCCACACGGCGGCGGTCCTAAAATAAAGGGACAGACATCTGCCGCTCCCACGGCGTTTTGAAAGGTCGGCTCCCATAAGCGAGGACACCTTGGCGTGTGTCGTGCTGACCGGTATTCCGGCAGCTGACAGCAATATCAGCACCGACGATGCCGTGATGTCGGCGGCGATACAGGCAGCAGGCTCCGCCGGCGTATATGCACCCATTGATTTTACTATTTTTTTGCCGCCGAGCAGCATGCCTGACGAAATAAGCAGTGCAGACAAAATCGCCGTCCAGAGCGGCACGGTTACGGTCTTTTCGGGCGCTCGCATACAAAGGGCTGCCGCCACCGTGAATACTCCGGCAAATTTCTGACCGTCCTGCGCCCCGTGGGCAAAGCAGGTCAGCGCCGCGCCGGTCACCTGTAACTTTTTAAGCCGGAAGCCGGAAACTCGTTTTTTGGCGATAAACCTTTCAATACCGCCTGCGACGGCTGCCGAAGCAAGAGCCGTCGGGACGGTCGAGAGAAACACACCGCAGGCTACCGTTGCCCACAAAGCACCGTCAAAGGCGTCCGGACTGCCTATCCTTGCCGCAGCGCCGGCAAGCGCCGCCATCAGCGCGTGACCCTCGCTTGTGGGCAGCCCGAAATAAAGGGCAAAAAGCGACCATATGACCACCGCCGCCATAGCAGCGGCAAAGGCTCGCCCGGAGCCGCTGCCGCCCGGCGACAGACCGGATATTTCGTATATGCTGACAGCAACCTTGTTCCCTGCCGCCATCATTGCCGCGGCACCTGCAAAGTTGCACACAGCCGCCATCATGACCGCCTTTTTAAACCCTACGGCGCCCGAATTGACCGCCGGTGCGATAGCCACCGGAGCATCGGTCCAGCCGTTGACCAGCATCATCGCGGCGGCAGCAAATGACGAAATAAGAAGCGTAGGCTGCTCTGCCAGCGCTTTTAAAAATGATGTAAACGGCGGTATAACGCTCACCCTCTTGAAACGGAAATAAAAATATAGTAATATAAGTTATATATTTGATTTTATTGTTATCGGAGCATTAATATGAAATATCTTCCCTTCGAATCACGAGACGAATTGTATAAAAAGCCGTTCGGCGCAGTCGCCGACAAAGAAGAGGTGACGCTGCGTCTGCTTCTGCATGATGACGCGCGCTGCACCGGAGCGTTTGTGCGGTACAGAAGGGACGGCGAAGCCGCAGAAACCGCGGCAATGCTGCCTGCCGGCCGTTACGACGAGCATTTTCGCTGGTACGAGGTCAGGCTGTCGTTTGACGAAGGGCTTTACTGGTATTCGTTTTTCTTCAATTCCGATTACGGCACCAAGCAGATAACGCGGTTTAAAAACGGCGAGGGCATAATATCGCCCGACGGGGACGACTGGCAGCTGACCGTTTACGAACGGGATTTTAAGGTGCCGAAAGACACCGCAGGCGGAATTATATATCAGATATTTCCCGACAGGTTTTATTGCTCCGGCAGCAGCAAAAGCAACGTCCCGACCGACCGGTTTATAAGGGACGACCGCTCCGCCGTGCCGGAGTACCGTCAAAATGTCGGTCCCTGCTCGCTCGGAAACGACTACTACGGCGGCGATCTTGCAGGAATAAAGGAAAAGCTGCCCTACCTTGCGTCACTCGGTGTCAGTATCATATATCTGAACCCGATATTCGAGGCTCATTCAAACCACCGCTACAACACGGCGGATTATATGAAAATCGACCCCTTGCTCGGCAGCGAGGAGGATTTCAAAGAGCTTTGCGCTGCCGCCGCAAATTTTAGTATAAAAATAATTCTTGACGGCGTTTTTTCGCACACCGGCGACGACAGCGTTTATTTCAACCGCTACAAAAGGTACGACAGCTGCGGAGCGTACAATTCCACATCGTCGCCCTATTTCGGGTGGTTCAAATTCACGAAATGGCCCGACAGCTACAGCGCATGGTGGGGCGTGCCGAGCCTACCCGAAACCCACGAGGATAACAAGGATTTTTCAGAGTTTATAACGGGCGAAAACGGCGTGCTCAGGCACTGGCTGAGGCTTGGCGCCGGCGGCTGGCGGCTTGATGTGGCTGACGAGCTGCCCGACCGGTTTCTTGACAAAATACGCTCCTCGATAAAGGCGGAGAACCCCGACGCACTGATAATAGGCGAGGTGTGGGAGGACGCGACCGACAAGATAAGCTACGGCGTCCGCCGCAGATATCTGCGCGGCAGGCAGCTCGATTCGGTCATGAACTATCCGTTCGCCGCTGCAATTGTAAAGTATGTCACCGGAGGCAACGGCGACGAGCTGTGCGACACGGTCATGACCATATGCGAAAACTATCCGAAAACGGTTGTGGACGTACTTATGAACCACATAGGCACACACGACACCGCGCGTATACTGACCGTGCTGGGCGGAGAGCCGGAAATGGGACGCGGCAGGGCGTGGCAGTCGGCTGCCGTTATGAACGAGGGACAGCTTGCACGCGGCAAAAAGCTGCTTTATATCGCGGCACTGCTGCAGTTCACACTGCCGGGTATACCTTCGGTATACTACGGCGACGAGGCAGGCATGACCGGTTACGGTGACCCGTTCTGCCGCGGCTTTTACCCGTGGGGCAAAGAGGACATGTACCTTGTCTCGTTCTACAAAACGCTCGGCAGGATCAGGCGGTCGTCGCCTGCCTTTAAGGACGGCAGCTTCAGACCAGTGCACACCGCTTTGGGACTTTTTGCGTTTGTAAGGGAATGTGACACTGAAAAAATACTGATAGCGGCAAACCGCTGGCACGAAAACGACAGCTTTTATGCAGGCAATGAGTGGGACAAAGCCGAGGCGCTGTTCGGACGCAAAGCCTCTGACGGCACTGTTACGGTCGAGGCGCTGGGCTTTACCGTCCTCAGACTGCAAAAGGGTAAATTTTAGTTTATAGGTGCAGGGAAACAAATGGCTAATTGAATTTTTGTAGGGAACGAGCCTCAGGTGTCGTTCCGCGCGGTTTCATTAGGTTTTAAGGAACGATACATAGGTCGTTCCTTACGTCTATCAATTAATTATACGAATACCATTCACCTATAAACTAAAATTTACCGGTCTTGGCATATAAAAAAACGGCAGGGAACTGCCGTTTCTGTCTGTCGATAAACCTTAAAGTCTACTCTTTCGTCGGTTATGCTGCATTTTCTGTTTTTCCGCTGACATGCGCGGCGGAAAAACACCTTGTAAGCGAAAAACCGCAGAATATAGCGGTTTTTCAAGGACACTGGGGTGGTATTGGCGGGGATAGAGCGCAGTCCGAAAATCTTTGATTTTCGAGCGAGCGGCATTCCCGTCCAAAAGCGTGTCGACTTTTTCGACACGCTCAAACGGCAGGGAACTGCCGTTTTTTTTCATAATATTTTCTCCGTAATATACCATTTCGTAATATATTTTTGTAATATACTTTCTCCGCCATATATTTTTTGGGGGAATATTACCCCCCTTAATACGTTTTCTTAATGGTATATTATTTTCCGGAGCCTCATTTTTCGGGAATTATTCTGCTGCCGCGTTTTTGGATGCTTTATTATCTGTGCCTTTTTCTGACCGATATCACCGTTATCATGAGGGCGACGGCGATCACCGCTGCAGCTACCGCTATTATCGCATATGCGGTCGTTACCCTGAAGCCGTATTTTCTGTAAATGATGCTGTCGGTCGACGCTGGTGTACTGCCGGCTATGCTGCCGCCTATGAGATATGCCGCCGTTGTGCTCAGCCGTGTGTTTTCATCGTCAACCTGCGATACCGTGACGCTGTCGCCGGGTGAGAGCATCACGTTCCTCACATAAAGCGTTTTGTCGTCGATCCTTTCCGTGCTGTACTTTTTGTCGTTTATAAACACCGTACTGTACGAATTGAAATTGCTTCCGGTGACGGTCACACTTTGCTCCTCCGCGTTTTCGACAACGCCGTCGAGGGTTATGTCTTTGACCCCCATTTTGGTTTCCTTGGTCTCGTAAAGGTATCCGTCCTTGCCGCCCCACGCATATTTTTCACCGTAGAGCATATCGTATTCCAGCACCTCAAGCCACTTCTGATAATTCTTTGTACCCTGGAAATTCTGATGCAGACGGGTCAGCAGTCCCTCGTTTATGCCGAGCATACCCAGCACCTTTGACGACAACTGGTACGCAATACAGTCGCCGTTCTGTTTCGGAAGGCCAATGTTGTCCCAAATGACATATTCGGTCTGATAAAGGTCGCCGTTTGTAAGCTGGTCTGCCGAAAAATCAAAGCCGGGAAGATGATCGCCGTATATCACGACCACCGTCTTTTCATCCCTCGCCTCCAGCGTTTCAAGCAGCTCACCCACAAACTGATCCACTTCGTTTATCTGGTTTACATAATACTCAAACGATTGCCTTTTCGATTCATCCTCGATGCCGGTGACCTTTACTTTCGGATCGGTGTCGTTCGACGACAGATATTTTCCGTGTCCCTGCACCGTTATGGTGTAAACAAGATCCGGTCCTTCGGTCGAATCGAGCGCGTCGGTGATGCAGCCGGTCAACACCTTGTCCTTCGCCCAGCCGGTCGGCGTGAACTCCTTTGCGTCCATATATTCTATCGAGGTAAAGGTATCGAAGCCCAAATTTTTGAAAACTATATTCCTGTCGTAAAACACCGCGGTATTGTTGTGTATCGCGTGGCTTTTGTACCCGAGGCGCTCGAGATTCTGACATATGCTGTCGCTCGGGTGCTTTTTTAGTATCGTCTTGTACGGGTATTCACCCACACCGAAATAATTCAGCGACATCTGGGATATGATCTCAAACTCGGTGTTCGCGGTACCGCCGCCTATCGACGGCACGGTTATGTATCCGGAGGAATATTCCTTTTGCAGCCTTGTGAAATTGGGCAGCGGATCCTCGGAATAGGAAACATCCGACAGGTGGTTTACGTCAAAGAACGACTCAAGCTGCAAAAATATTACATTGACATCGTCGTTTGCGGTCGCCCCGGCGTTTTGGGCGGCGTCGTTTATCTCGGTGGTTATTTTATTTATATCCGATTTGTCGTACTGCGACGGCTTGTCGATACCGACGTCAAAAACGCTGCACATAAAGCAGTAGTTAAAGCCGTAGTCGTAATATGCGTTATGTATGTTTTTAACGTGATCAGACAAAAGTATTCCGGTGCTGCGGAACAGAAAAAGGCTTGCGAAAAGCACCGCCGCAAAAACGACTGTGGCTATCGCGTTTTTAAGAAGCTTTACGGTCGTTTTCGGTCCCTTTATAAAGAAGATCACCACTCCTGCGATCACCGCTGCAAACGCCGCGACTATCACCAGCACCTGCCACGGCTCAAGGTAGACCTTCAAAAGGCTCAGCTTTACTATCTGAAGATCGACCCATTCGAAGGGCGTGACCCTCATCGCAAGTATGACGGCATTTGTAATGCCGAAGCCGATGAAGAGGACGCCAAAGCAGAGCATCAGCTGATAGCGGTGGCGAAACAGCGTGCACAGCGAAAGGCAGACTGTGATTATGAGCGCATTGAACAAAAACACCATGGGACTTGTGAACATGTGGACAAGACCCTTTATAAGCGAATGCCGGCTGAGCGACTCGACGGTGAGGTTGCCTAAAATGCCTAATACAATGCATTGCAGCCACGCGTGCCGGTCAAGAAAGCTCAGTACCGCCTTTATTTTAGTGCCGAAGCCGGATTTTTTGCCGTTGTCTTTATTATCGGGGCTGCTTAAATTTACAGCTTCCCTTTGTTGTGAAATTTTTGTTGCCATTGCTGCCTCCTTGGGGCGTTTTCAAGTATTGTATCATAATTTATATTTAAATTCAATCAGTCAAATGTTACTAAATGCTTAAAATGCCGCTGCCGGAAGGGCGAACCCTTCCGGCAGCGACATTCTTAAAAGAGGAAATACTTGTTATCTGAATTTTAAAAACGGGGCTTTAATAAACCTCGGGAAGCCATGCGCCCTGAATTGCAAGCTTTTCGTAAAGATATATGATGTACTCCGTATCATCCGGAGGCATATAGTAGTAGACCGGGGTATCTCCTTTGTCCTCCCTGCGGAGGAAATATGTATAGCCGTCAGAGAGCAGCGTATATGCCTTACCGGCACACATCATTCCGTTTCTGTCGCACGCAACAAACTGCATACAGTAATTGAAAGAGCTTTCCTGAAATCTTGAAGATACATGGTTCTCCAGCGGATTTACCTTTATATCATCGATCATCTCGGAGAACTTGGAGCTTAAGACCGCAAAGCCGGCGTCGCCGTCGGCGACTGTGGTTTCAATGCCGTTCATAATCGGAATATCTTTCATCAGCTCCGGATTTGAAGAGCCATAATAAAATCCGTAACGGTCGGTTATGGTTTTCTTTGCTGCAGCGGCATAGCCGTCATATTTGTTTTTCCTCGCATAATACTTGTCGCCGACCTTAATAAGCGATTTGTCCGAGCTTAACTGAAACCTCGTTCCGTACATTTCCGCCGCCAGAACCGGGACATCGTCGTCGGTCACATAGTTTTCGTTTTCATATTCCCGGATATGTGTATGCGGCATAATGGGAGTCTTGTTGCCCTTTATTTCAAGCAGCCGGTATTCGGTATCGTCGAACAGTATCGTCTCATGCTTGCCTGTTTTCCAGACGGCGTGCCCTGACTTTTTCTTGTCAAGCCAGTCGCATGAGCAAAGAGTAAGTATCAGCGCCGCACAAAGGACAAACGCGCCCGATTTTCTGATAATCCCTTTCATACTCCCACCCCCCTATTCAAGATTGAGCTTTTTGCTGATTATGAATCTTATAATCAGAAAATATACAAGCGAAATTATTCCCGTGAAAAAGATGCCGAGCAGCATCATAACGTGTATAGACAAAAACTGATATTCGTAAAACCAGTTGAAAAGATCCGCTATGAAATTAGGCATCGCGTCGATGACGCTTGTGAAGAATATGATAAAGAAGGTGCCTATTATCTGGATTATGAATATGTAGGCGCAGTAATAGCCGAATGCCGCCAGGACGCGGTTCTTTTTAGCCAGCTGTCCGAGCGATATGCAAAGGTAAAACACAAGCAGCGATTTTGTTATGGAAACGGTTGCAAGCAGCGATCCCTCTACTATGTAGAAGGCTCCGTGCACGCCGAAGCGTTCGAAATATTTGCCCGACATAAATCCGATGAATTTGAGTATCTCAACAAACAGCTCGCCCATAGTCGCTGCCGACAGCGATATCGCAACGCACACCGCCGATATGGCGCAGAAAACAAGGGCTGCAAGAAGCTTTGCCGCTATATGTGCGGCAGGCGTCACGGGAAGCGTGAAGCTGAGGTACCCCTCGGCGGTAAAGAGATTTTTATAAAACCTCATAACAGCTACCGCCATTGTCATTACCAGTGTCACGGCTACGGCGGCAAACATCAGTATATATGACGATATACTGACTATACCGTACACCACGGTATCGTTTTCGAAAAATGCGATAAACCTTGTAAGAAAGCCTACAGCAATAAGTATCAGCTCAATAGGAAGGAGCGTTCTCGCATAGGCTCTCATCTCATACTTAAACAGCTTGCCTACCATCTGAACACCTCCCTGAAAAGCTCGTCGACGCTTTTGCCGTTTTCGGCACGGATATCGTCGACCGAACGCTTGAGCATAATGCGTCCGTTGTTTATGAATATGACCTCGTCAAGCACCTGCTCGATATCCGATATAAGGTGTGTGGAAATCAGCACCGATGCCTCGGGATTGTAGTTGTTTATAATGGTGGAAATTATATAGTCCCTCGTCGCAGGATCAACCCCGGCGATAGGCTCGTCAAGCACATAAAGCCTTGCGTTGCGGCTCATTACAAGTATAAGGGACACCTTTTCCTTGTTTCCCTTTGAAAGGGTCTTGAGCCTGACCTCAGGCGTAATGCCCAGCTTTGCCAGCATTTCATACGCAAGCTGCGGTCTGAAATCGTCGTAAAAATCGCGGAACATATCCACGATCTGCCCCACTGTCATCCATGAATTGAGATAATTATTGTCGGGCAGGTATGATATTTTTGCTTTCGTGGCGATACCGGGCAGGTCGCCGTCAATGGTCACCGTGCCCGAGGTCGGGGTAAGCAGACCGTTTATGATCTTTATAAGTGTGGTCTTGCCCGAACCGTTCGGACCGAGCAGACCGATTATTTTACCGCTTTCAATGCTGAGATCTACCGAATTGAGCGCTATCAGACCGCCGTACTTCTTGGTAAGACCCTGGCACCGTACAACCTCGCTCATTTACCCCATTCCTCCACATATTTTTTAGTGCTCTCCATATCAAAGCCCATTTTCTTCATCTCGCTGAAATAATAAGACGTTTTGCTGGTCACCAGATCATCAACCGCTTTTTTTGCGGCGGAGGTGTCGTCCCCGACATACCATCCGGAGCCGCGCGCCGAATAAATAAGCCCCATTCTCTCCAACTCCTCATAGGTTTTTTGCACAGTATTCGGATTTATGCCGGCTTCAACCGCCAGCTCGCGCACCGAACGCAGGCGGTCGCCGGCTTTCACTTCACCAGACGCGATCTTCACGCAGATTATTTCGCACAGCTGCGGACAAATAGGTCTGTCCTTATCCAAGGCCCAGTCCATTTACACATCTCCTTCCGCATTTTTTACTGTTCTAATACGATAATACAATGATATGGTGAGTTTGTCAAGTGTTTTTGCGTTTTTTCGGAGATTTTTCATATAAATAATTATCAGGCAGGCCGTTTGGGAACGACAATCAAAATTGAAAATTTAAAATTTAAGGCTGCTCGATAATAAACATAAAAACCGATTTGTACATCGCATGGCAGGACCCCACTCCTGCCTAATTTTTACGCCCATATATAACAATAAATTTTAGTTTATCTGTATAAAGGCAGATGAATTTTTTGCCTTCCTCTGACGAGGGTGCCGAAAATTTAAAATCAGATAAACTTTAAATCAAAAAACTGCCGCCCGTCAAAACGGGCGGCAGCCTTTATACCCTCACCTTTGATCACCTCAAGCCGGCATTTGCGACAAAATCCGGGCAAGACGGTATCATTTATATCCTTTTAAATAGTCCTTGTTGACCTCAAAAAGCTCGTCGCACATTCTTTTGATCTCATCAAGCGAGCACACAGCCGACGATTACACGGTCATCAGAGAGTTCGAAAGAAACGATTTCCACATACTTTATGTTAAAAAGGGAAACTGCTATATCAAAAAAGAAAATATAAAACAAATATTATAAAATGAACTGCAAGATTATTCTTTTTATTTCTTCATATCTACGATGAGATAAAGATATTCCCACTTGTTATTCCTCCCCAAACAAAGCATTGATAAGTTCTTTCTTTTCCAACTCCGTCATAGATGATGCATTTCGAGCAATCAACCTGCGAACTCTCGGATAATCAAAATCATCCTTTTCAATGCCAAGCAAATAATCTGATGTAGTATGCAATGCAGTGGCTATATTCGCAATCATTTCAGGTTTAGGGTCACGTTCACCGGATACATATCTTGAAATAACTCCCTCGGTAACCCCGATAGTTGCCGCTAACTCTTTTTGAGAAATGCCTTTTATTCGTATAGCACTTAAGATTCTTTGACCTAATTCCTTTCCCATATATAGTACCTCCTTTACTGACTAAATACATCATATCACTTTCTTGCCAATTTGTCAAGTGTTGTTGCCAAATAATTAAAAACAAAAAAATCGGCATCTTCGAAATTCTCGAAAATGTCGACTTTTTTATATTGGGAAGTTTGAACTTAATGGCACGAATGAAATGTGCCTGAAAACCGTGATTTATTATTATTTGGTTCAATTCAAGAGAAAGCCTTTCTAAACCACCGAAAAAGAGCAATTTCAGCTGTTTTAAACCGTACCCTGTGTCATATATTCTCACTGAAATTACAGTATTATTTTTTGAACAAGCTCCGCACATTCTTTTTCATCTTTAAGCTTATAATAAGAGATAAGTGGGAACAGCTTGTGACCGTCTGCGTATTTCGGTTCGTCGGCATATTTTTCATACTCAGGCGGAATTTCGGCATAAATCAAATCCCCATCCATATACCTGCCGTGTGAATCCTTTTTAACCTCTCCGTAAACCTCGGCATAAAACATATCCGCATTTTCTTTTACATACCAAAGCCCCTCGGCAAAACGCATTGAGCAGCAAAAAGCCGCTTCATACATCGAGAGCTTCAAGTCGTGCATGGTATCGCTTACTGTAGTATCCGTTCCTGCCCCGCCGTTTGGTCTTTGAGCGCTTGCAAAGCCGTTGAAATAAATACGCGCGGCATATCTGCGATATTCCTCTTTTTCGGTCGCCTTATAAAGCATACCTGCCAACATAAGCGAGTCTACTATTGCGCAAGGCTCTGTCCAAGTATCGCCTTTTTTAAACCAGTTGAAATTTTGATATGTATAGGTCATTCCTTTTTCAACATACAAAAGGAAGATTTTTTCTGCTTGCTTAAGCCAACGAGTATCATTTGTAAGCCCGTACATCCGCATTAATCCGCGGGCGGCGGTTAAAGTGCAATGTGTCTGCGCTTCAAGATTGTAAATGTCTATTTTACCAAGGCAGTCCGCCATCTCCTCTAAAAGCGATTTTGCGTCGGGATTTTTTGTAACCTTATAATAATGCGAAAGCCCGTCAACGCTCATAAAGGCACAGCCAATGTCGGTCGAAAGCTTCCAACCGTTTAACTCTTCGCAGCTATGACCTCCTACACCCCCTAAAATATCATCTCTTTCCAAAGGATATGATGAAAATCTGCCCATTGTCGGACGGTACAGCTTATCAAAGGTTTCATTAAGATATTTAATAACCCTGTCGTCTGCAAACTGTTCATAATATTCGCAAAGACCTCTTAAATACCAGCTGTGACCCGACAACTGCTGTTCAAATAAAACCTCGCCCGACGGAGAGCCAAAAAACATACGGTCTGCCGTTACCTCGGGAATTTTGTCAATCATTTTGTCCATACAGGGAATTTTAACACCGCTCATTTTATAGTGGCAAACAAAGGCTAAAAGCGCTCTTCCTTCTTTATCGCCGGGCCAATCGGTTTCCTTTTGAAAAACATTATCAATATCATAATAGCTTTCGGACATTCTGTTGCAATTAAGCTTTATTCGTTGATTAAGTTCATCTGTTGGTATCATTTTTTTCAAACTTATCACTCCTATAATAAAAATCCGTTGTTTGGGGATTCCTCTGTTCTATCTAAAGATTCACTTTTAAATTCATCGTACCATATCAGCAGTGTGAATGCAAGCATTTTCTGTTGAAATCATACCGAAGGTGGTATAAATGATCAACGCGAAATGTTGCATATCATCAAGACGGAGACTTGTATATCATCAAGCCGACAGAAATACACGCTACGCGTTATGATATACGCCGCACAAGTGCGGCAATGATATACAGCCCTAACGGGCTGATGATATGCCAAGCCTGTCGGCTTGGATAAAAAAACTCGCTCAAGAGAACGAGTGTTTTTTGTCATTCGTGTCCGAAAAAGAAATGGTCAAAAACCGAGGATTTTCTCTTAATTAAACGGATTTTCATTCTGATTTCATAGAATTACTTGCTCATCAATTTATCAATCCATTCTTGAGCTAAAACATATTCTATATCATTGATTTTAATTGAATATGCCTTATCGTCAAATGACATTACTTCCAAAGGAATAACTATATTGATATCGTCCTGTACAACTCCACAAACATACCCGTAAACATAACAATTCTTCAACGTACCGTCAGGTTGCTTTACTAAATCAAACAGTCCAGCATCTTTAGCCTTTTGTCCACTTTTAATTTCGTTAAGAAACTGTTCGCATTCAGTAATTCCTTTGTTTGAGATTGTTGTTATCTTATCATTAAAAAGAGAACCTTTTACAAACTCAAATCTAATACAATTATCAAGGGAGACTTCCGTTTTCAGCAATTCGGACTTTACATACACAGCGGAAAACTCATTGTCGGGAAAATATCTTACTAACACATCTTTACTATCATTAACAGAATACATTCCTGTTTTTATCTTATTGGTAAGATGAACAAAGGTCTTTTTCTCTCCCTTTACGTGACCGATAAACTCCCATTCCCCAAAGCACCAAACTCTACCCTCGTTACCGACAAAAGTATATTCCGTGCCGTCGGTTGCTAAAATAGTTTTATTTTCGATTTCCGTAAACTCAACATTATTTGAGCAAGCAACTAAAGAAAAGATAATCGCCAAACACATAAAAACAATTGATAACTTTTTCATAAAATCACCGCCCTAAGTGAATTATAGCATAAAAGCGGTGAAGTAGCAAGCTGTTAGTGATATTCTGTGCTATCGCACAGAGTGATATTTTCACCTCGTGAAAGTGATATTGAAACCTTACAGTTTCAGTGATATTATATTCGCCCTTAACTGCCCGAAGGGCAATATCACTTAGGCGTAGCCTAAATATCGCTGCGAAGCAATATAACTCGCCGAAGGCGAATATAACTGAAAAAAGCGATTGCAAAATACAATCGCTTTTTTCATGGGTGTTTTGAACTTAATGACACAAATGAAATACGCCTGAAAACTGCTATTTTCTTATAAAATATATAAACTAACCGCCTATATACCCCTCACGCAAATTAACTCTAACGGCTTTACCATCTTCAAAATATATTTCATACCATAAAGAATTATCGTAGCTCATTATAAGTTCCGGTGTATTATCACGAATCATATAAATTCCACGGATTATTTCTCCATCACTGCTTTTGTGCGTACTGTAAAATTCGCCATATTTTTCGACTATTTTTTCTTGGGTATTACCTATAATAAATCTATCATTATAAGCAAAATGTGTGGGATGATAATATTTATAAACACATATAAAAGCAACAACAATTAAAACTACGCTTACCAAAATAATTGTTTTCTTTTTCATGTCATCACCGCCTTGGGTGTATTATAGCATAAAAGCGGCGGAGGGGCAAGAGATAGTGATATTCTGTGCTTCGCACAGAGTGATATTTTCACCTCGTGAAAGTGATATTGAAACCTTACAGTTTCAGTGATATTATATTCGCCCTTAACTGCCCGAAGGGCAATATCACTTAGGCGTAGCCTAAATATCGCTGCGAAGCAATATAACTCGCCGAAGGCGAATATAACTGAAAAAACTCCTTGAGAAATCTCAAGGAGTTTTTTCTGGCTCTCCTGTTCAAAAAAGAACCGGGTGAAAACCGAGAAATCTCTTCACTCTTTAGAGAAAACGGTCATACCTACACCGTAATCTCTTATTAAAATGTCTTTGGGGAAACCTGAAAATTTTATGGTTACAAACAAATCTCCGGCTGCACCGGACATGTTTATAATTTGGAGAGAATAAACAACCCAAAACCATTCAAGCGGAACAAAAGGGTTGATGATTGCAATAACCAATCCCCACAGAACAATGGGTGCCAAAGCGATGAATATATAGGCTTTCTTGCTGTAGTAATCATTGCTTCCGGCAAAGGCATATAACCCTGTAAAGCCATACTTAACCTTTTTCGTACCGCAAATTTTCATAGCAATACCATGTGTGATTTCGTGCAGTATCATGTATGCTATCATCAAAACTATCAAAGCAATAAATCTTATCACATAATTGCCCAAACCTTTATCCATATCAAATAACGAGGAAATCGGAACCAAAAAGAGCATAGGAACCAACAGCAACACAGCAATAATAACTGCTAACAAATTCACGAGCAATGACGTTTTTTTATTTTTTTGAAGATCAACGGAATAAAATTCACTATATCCTTCCGGCAAAGTTTCAACTGCTTTCATTATATTGCCGCCCTTTTTTAGTTTTAATATTATTATAGCATTATTAAGCCCAAAAAGCAAGAATTTGCCTTTCATTCATAATTCGTGGCAAAGCCACACCGAACTTATTACCTCTTACATATTGCTTCTTACTTCCCAAAGCCACAAGGACTTTTTAAGTAAGAGTGAAGAGGTAAAAGTCAATAAGTAAAAATTCCGCCCACTTTCGTGAACGGGATTTTTGTCATTCGTGTCCGAAAAAGAACCGGGGAGAAACCCTTGATTTTACTGGGTTTTGCCCAGTTTTTCTTTACAAATTGATTATACCGCAAAAAAGACTGCTTGCCTATCCTTTTTGGATAAGTTTGCAGTCTTTTTTATTGGGTCTGTTTTTTACATCCCTTTTTTCTGGCACCTATATACGATATAGATACCATCATTATACAATATTTTTAAATGTATAAAACCATTAGCTGTGAATTTCTATTTGACAAACCGTTATTATGAATCCTGTTTTGCAAATACATTCCTTAATGAAATACTATTCTTTATTGCTTGCGCTGCGTATTTTCCGGCGGCTTCGCCCATCTGACAGCAATTTCCGGTCACTCGGTACGATGCCATAGCCACTTGATCTCCTGAAATACAACGCCCTGCAGTCAATATTCCCTCAAAACCCTTTGGAATAAGACACCTGAACGGTATATCATACGGTTTCACGCCTTTGCATACTTGACCCTTATTATCTTTTGTATGTATATCCACATTAAAAGTAGCCTCTGCAATACCGTCATAAAAGCGTTGTCCGTTAACGATATCGTCAGCTGTAAGAATATACTCACCAACAATTCTTCTCGACTCTCTGACTCCGAGCACATTGGAAGAAGAAATCAAATCCAAATCTTTAAACTCCTCGTCATACTCCTTTAGCGCAGTGAAGGCATCCAACATCTGTTGCCTGCCTTCCTCAGTCGCAGCAGTTATATCCTTTGCCGACAGGGGATTATAGTCATACATATGCGTAAACTGCACAACTCCGAATTTCGAATTGGGAACAGGAATAAGGTAAGGCACTTTAAATGGCAAAACCTTACCGGCTTTTTTATATGCATGATCAAGCTTTTCAAAAATCATCAAGCCATCCTTGTACTTTTCCGGAATATTTCCTACCAAAAACATTAATGTCATAGCCTGACACTTTGTATAATCGCCGTCTTCACCTATCATAAATTCACAACCTGCACTTGCTGCAACATTACCGTCTCCGCTTGCATCAATAACGACTTTTGAAAGTGCCGCAAAACGCCCCTCAATATTCTCGAATATAATTCCTTTCACTGATTTATTTTCTACCAGTGTTTTTGCAAAGTATGTATTAAGCAGAACCTCTGCTCCGGACTCTTTCATTTTTACATCCAAAAAATGTTTCATATACTCATAATTGAAGCTCATATTCCAGAAGCCGCCCCATGTTTTTGCTTCCTTATGCTCGTCTATAAGTTCCTTTAAAATGCCGCCCTTATTTCCGTAATCAAAAAGAGGATTCATAAATCCTGTAGTCCACATACCGCCAAGGCAGTTAAACTTATCGATTATTAAAGTTTTCATTCCGTTGCGTGCAGCAGAAATCGCCGCCGCACATCCGGCCGGTCCTGCACCCACAACAATAACATCGTATTCGCCATACACCTTTGTTTCAAGTTTTTCCGTTATAAACATAATATCACTCCTTCTGGTCTGATTATAACCTCTATACTTGACAGTTTCAATGTATGATATTATAATAAATATGGACAAAATTAAAATAACACGCATACTAAGTTTAAATGGAGAAGTAAGATGAATTCAGGCGATTTTGATATAGTTTTCTGTACATACTTTGAAAATAAGAAAGAATTTATTTACAGTAACGAAACATATAAAGAATATGTTATTTTTTGTGTGGAAGGCGGCTCATTCAGTTATGGATACAGTCCTGATGAAATATTCAAATATACGGCAAAAAGCGGCGATATTGTTTTATGTTGCCCAAACAGGGCATTTTACCGAAAAACAATATCACCGATTAATCTTTGTATGATTAAATTTGTCTCAGAAAGCGTTATTCCACTGATTGAAACTCCTCTGTTTCTTCCGGACGCTCCAAGATTTTTCAAAAATATTGCTATGCTTAGATCAAGTTTTTACTACACAAATGACAATACAGACCATGTAACAAATCACTATTGCCGCGACATTGTTTACCAACTTTTTTCTGCAATTCAGCAAAAAAGCGTTCCGCTTTCCCATTCGATAGACTTTATCAATGCATATTATACGACATCTATATCAATAACCAAGCTCGCCAATAGTGCCGGTTACAGTACTGTTCATTTTATAAATCTTTTCAAGAAATACACAGGCTACACGCCAAAAGCCTATATCTCTCTTTTAAGGCTTAAGAAAGCACAGTACCTTCTTAAAAATTCTTGTATGTCTGTCGGCGAAATATCTGCCGAATGCGGCTTTTCTGACAACCTGTATTTTTGTCGTTTTTTTAAGTTGCAGTGTGGAATGACACCAACTGAATTTAAGCAGGCGGTAAGTATTTAAGTTTTTGCAAAAACTGTAGGTTATACTTTCGCTTCTCAAATATGATTTTCGAAAATCAATTATCCACTATTCATTAGTGCAAGCGACTTCATTATTCATTTGAAAATCCGTTCTCGTTTTAATGAATATTGAAGAAATGAATATTTAATAATGAATAATACAAAAAAATCCGTCCCCTCACGAGAACGGATTTTCATTTGGCTCCCCAAGTTGGACTCGAACCAACGACCCACGGATTAACAGTCCGTTGCTCTACCGACTGAGCTATTGAGGAATATCATGTTTTGTTTTATCTTGTTTGGTTTGGCTTTGTTTTGCCTTGCTTCGCTTTTTGTGTTTTCTTTTTCTTTTAAGATAGCCGTTTAAGTTATCTTAAACGGCTATCTCTTATGTCGGCATTACCTATCTTCCCGGGCCGTCACCAGCCAAGTATTTTCGGCGCAAATGAGCTTAACTTCCGTG
>ERZ779894.163-NODE-163-length-78785-cov-10.749524_pt1 | contig 78785 bp, 75 predicted proteins | sample MGYA00511587_ERZ779894 | MGnify/ENA primary metagenome ERZ779894 (study PRJEB29588, sample SAMEA2160490) | human gut metagenome | biome: human gut; feature: human-associated habitat; material: faeces | place: Denmark | collected 2008/2010 ... | reverse complement strand
TAAAGAAATATATTCATTACTACAACAATGAAAGAATTTCCTTAAAACTAAAAGGAATGAGCCCAGTACAATACCGAACTCATTCACTAACAATTTAATATTTAATTTTGTCTAAACTTTTGGGTTCACTTCATTGATTACCTGCCGGGTTATATATTGCTTTTTTATCAACAGGCGTCCTGCCGGTCTTTTATAAAAGTCTTATTTCTCGGGTGCGCCGGGGTCAATCATGTTTTCAATGTCGGCTTTTGCATCCTTTGTCCAATCTTTTACCGAACCGAACCATTCAATCATTTCATCATACTTTTCGTCCGATACTTCTGAGTTGCCCTCAAGTATGTCCTTATACTGGCTGAGAAGTGCGGACATCACCTGGAATGTTTCGATGATATCGCCGTCGATAGCCGACGAATTTTCGTTAATGAGTGTTGCGACATCATTGAATGATGCGCTGGTTGAATTGAAAGCGTCTATCGCTTCATCCTTCTTGCTGTTGCCGCAGCCTGCAAGGCAAAATACAAGTGCGAGTACTGTTATTGCTGCTAAGATTTTGCTGAGTGTCTTTTTCATGGTGTTTACCCTCCGAAAATATTTGTAGCGTCATTATACCATTTGAAAAGCCGATGCCCTGCATTTAAGTGTGAAATGCTGATTTAAAGGAGTGAAATGCTGATTTATCTAATTTCAAACAGGCTTAATGTGTAGTACAATAAATTCAACACATACGATCAGAGTTAGGTGACGACACTTGAAAATAGCTGTATGCGACGACAGCCGCGATTTTTTAAACAATACCGTGAGTCTGATCGAACGCTGGGGAAAGCAAAACGATATAAAAACCGAGATATACCCGTTTGATAACGGTGATGCCCTGCTTGACGCCTGCGAAGATATTAATTTTGATATTATATTCCTTGATATTATAATGCCGCTTCTGAACGGGATGGACACTGCACGCGAACTCCGCACAAAGGGTGTCTCTGCTATGCTGGTTTTTTTGACATCGTCGCCCGAATTTGCTCTGCAATCGTATGAGGTCAAGGCTGAGGACTATATACTGAAGCCTGTTACGGCGGTCAGGCTGAATGCGGTGCTTGACGAGTGTGCAAGACGCAACGAGAGCGAGCCCGAAAGTATAGTGCTGAGAACGCATTTCGGCTATCAAAAGGTCTATTTTAAGGATATTGAATATGTCGAGGCGCAGAATAAAAAGGCGCTGTTTTACATTAAAAACGGCGATATCATTGAATCGCTTGATCCGCTTCTTTCGTTCAGCTCTGCTTTTACGGATCGTGACGGCTTTTTTAAATGTCACAGAAGCTATTTAGTTTATATTCCGAATGTTGACCGCTTCAATGCGGCTGAAATAGTTATGAGGTCGGGACGCACCGTCCCGATTGCCAGAGGATACGCAAAAGCCTTCAAAGAAGCGTATTTCAATCACATGTTCCGCGAATGACCGGAGTTTAAGGGGTTAGCTTATGCTGACGGAAGCATTGAGTATTATACATAACGCAACTACGCTGCTGTTCGGCATGTTTATTTCGGCAGCGTTTCTCGGCGTAAGAATGAGCCGGCGCAATGTATTTGCATTGTCGTGCTTTTCGCTTGCTGACGGCGTGTGCTATATATCAACATATCTTTTATTTGGCGAGGCGGTGACTGAGCAGGTATATCCGCTTATCGTTCATCTGCCGCTTGCCTTGTTTCTTATGATAGCCTATAAATGCCGTTTTGTTGTGACCTTGCTTTCGGTACTCATAGCATATCTTTGCTGTCAGGTCAGTAACTGGGTCGGAATATTATTTGACAGCATATTCGGTGAGCAGTGGATATATTATACCGCAAGAATAGCCATAACGGTCACGGTATTTGTGCTGCTTCTGAAGTACGTTTCACATATAGCGTCGGTACTGCTGTATAAGCCGACAAGATCACTGCTGATAATCGGATTTATGCCGTTTGTTTATTATCTGTTTGACTATGTGGCAGGCTTTTATACCGGACTTCTTTATTACGGCAAGGAAGTAGTTGTTGAATTCTTAGGCTTTGTTTTGTGTATATTCTATATTGTGTTTCTGTTCGTTTATATGCATCAGTATGAGGCAAAAAACGAGGCTGAAAAGCTTAACCGCATAATGGAAATGAAAAGAGTGCAGTCGGAAAGAAAGATCAAGGCAATACGCAATGCTGAGCAGGAAATGTCTATCTTAAGGCACGACATGCGGCATTTCCTCATTAATATATCTTCGTTTATCGAAAACGGCGAGGGAGAAAAGGCTAAAAGTTACATCAACGAAATAACCAAGGTCGTCGACGCTACCAAGCCGGAAAATACAGCAACAATGAATTGGTAAATATAGTTTTGTCCTCGCATGAAAATGAAATAGCAAGCGGCGGTATAGTATTCGAACATTCTGTAAAGGTGCCGGAAAAGCTTGATATTTCAGACATTGATCTCACCGCCATTCTCTCGAACGGCACTGAAAACGCAATAAATGCGGTTATGGAGCTTGTACCGGAAAAACGACGCATCAGCCTTGATATGAGGATGAATGATAAAAAGCTTCTGATATCAATAAAGAACACATACGCCACAAAGCCGCAGATAATTGACGGCTTGCCGAGAACCGATAAGCATAACCACGGATTCGGGACAAAAAGTATATATTACGTCACGGAAAAGCTGGGCGAAATTGCCGCTTTTCTCTTGACGGAGATGAGTTCTTGCTGCAGGTCGTAATCTGATAAAGGTCTGAAATCAATTATACTTTTGCTTGACTTGAAAGTGTAGATATGTTACCATTTTTAAAACATATTAATGCTGCCGGAGGGTGAGAGCATGAATTATTCATATAAAAGCGGCAAAGCCTTAAAGCAGAACCCTTTTATAGGTTTTACTACATTCCAGCATTTTTTGGGCGATCCACTGTATTCCGATATCATAGTGGATCCGAACAACAACGCACTTGAGACCGAGGAAAGAGAATGTTATCCGGTACCTGACTATATTGAGCACAACGGCAGGAGCGAAGGCTTTTATCCCGACGGCAGGGTGGCATACATAAGGATACTCTGGAAGCTGTATGAGCCCGAAAGGGGAGTATATAACGACGAACTGGTCCGTGATATTTTAAGACGCGCCAACGAAAAGGGACAGACCGTCATGTTCCGGATACTTCCGCACAGCACAAGACCGGAGGACGACGTGCCGGATTGGCTGAAAGAGATCACGCCGTGCCCTGAAAGACCTGCCGGAAAGCGCGTCAAGCGTTCACCTGCCGACCCTGTTTATCTTAAAATATTCGGTGAGACGATACGCCATTTTGCCGGGCAGTTTGACATAAATCCCATTCTTAATATGATGGATATTTCCATAACCGGCGCATGGGGAGAGGGCTCATATTATGAGGAGTACCCAACCGAAGCTCTTGAGGAGCTGATAGATGTATATACCGAAAGCTTCAAGAACACACACCTTATCGGACAGGTCGCGGCTCCGGAGCTTATTGAATACGGCAGAAAAACAAAACCCATAGGCTGGCGAGGCGACGGGGTGGGCAATCCGTGGCTGCTGACAAAGTATTACCCTGAAAAGGCGGAAACCTTGTCGGAATGTTGGAAAACGGCTCCGGTCTCGTTTGAGTCCTATTGGTGGCTTTGTGAATGGAAGCGTCTCGGCTGGAGCCTTGACGATGTCATAGAAAAAACTCTTTCTTGGCACATAAGCCACTTCAACGGCAAGTCGATGCCGATACCGTTTGAATGGAAGGATAAAATAGATTATTGGATATCGAAAATGGGATACCACTTTACTTTAAAAGGACTTGCTGTGTCTGATCAGGCAGAGAACGGTTCATTGCAGTTGAAACCGACCGTTGAAAACACAGGAGTAGCTCCGATATATGATGCCTTGCCGCTGATTTTAAGGCTGAAAAACGATAAAAATATGATAGAATTCACCACAGCTGTGGATATCACAAAATGGATGCCGGGTGTTACGACCGAAGAAATATCCATGCCGGTAAATTCGCTGCCGTCGGGTGAATATGAGCTCGGTCTTGCGATAAGGGGCGGCTATTGCGAGGTCTATCTTGAAAACGATATAGAGTATTCGGACGGCTTTTACCGTCTGTGCAGCGTAAAGGTGTAAATTTTCAGATCAGCCCCCGATATAGATCCGGGGGCTGTAATTTTGCACAAATATCACAAAAATGTGTTGCATTTTGATGTACAACGTGTTATACTTTCCGTGACTTAAATGTCAGAATGCCGTAGATAAGGTGGAAGATCATCAAAGGTCTTTTTACTCCGATAATGCGCTTTCTCACTTTGCCGGGTACCGACCGGCGATCATCTTAACATCTTTTACGGCTACCTTACGCTATGCGTATGCAGAAAGGGCTGATCGTAAAAATGAAAAAGCATGTTTTTGCAAAGGGCGGGATCGATATCCCAATGTCGAAGGGCGACAGAGAACTGGTCTGGGCTGATTGCTTCAATGCCAAAAAGCTCGATACCGAGTTCTGGAATCCGCTGCCTCATATGGGCGGCTCAGACATTGAGCGAAAAATGGATGCCTCAACATATGAAATGCGTGACGGTAGCATTTTCCTGACGTCGTATAAGAAAACCGACGGATCAGGTTATGTGTCACCGTATTTTCTTATGACGACCGACAGAATGGAGTTTAAGTACGGTTATTTTGAAATAACAGCTAAAGTGCCGTTTTATAAAGGCAACAGCGCCGCCTTCTGGTTCTGCTCAAACGGCAGGACCAAGCGCGGCAACCTCGCTGAAATAGATATGGTCGAGCTGCTCGGCAGCGAGAGAAACGTGGTTTCAAATCTTCATTCGTGGGGCAAGACGCATACGTCGTTTGACGGCAAGATAAAGCGCGATGACCGCAGCCATACATTTGACAGCGAGCCGGAAAAGCTCCGTGAGGAATATCATACATATTTTATGGACTGGACCGACAAGTATATTGATTTTGGTGTTGACGGCGAAGTCTACTGCCATGCAGATCTTACGGCTGAGGGCAAGAAGAATTTCAGGTCGGAAAAGGTGTGCATGAATACCTTCCACCAACCTGTGTATGTCATCCTTTCCGAATTCCTATATACACCGGGCAGGAAGCTCGGCTGGGGACTGGACGGAACAGAGGCTCCGTTCAGGTACACGCTTGAGTTGAAACACGTTGCACTTTATCAGAAGCGCGGCGAAACAATGAAGATATTTAATAAATGAGGTGCTTTTGATGCCAGAACTCGGAATCCAGCTTTACAGCGTGCGCGACTTTATGAAAAGCGAGGATCGCATAAAATATACCTTTGGGGAGCTTGCCCGTTACGGCTACACCGAGGTGCAGACTGCCGGAATGCCCATTCCTTATGAAGCGTTTGCAAAGATCGCTGCGGACGCAGGTCTTAAGGTGTGCGGAACACATTCACCGTGGTCGCTTTTTGAGGATATGGACGAATGCATAAGGGTACACAAGATTCTTGGCACAACCAACGCCGGTGTCGGCGGTATGCCTCATATTTTTGACGGTGTCATTCCGCTTGAAACGGTCAAGAACTTTGCTGAAGATGTAAAAAGGATAGCAAAGATCCTTGCCGAAAACGGAATGAAATTCACATATCACCACCATGCCCGTGAGTTTTCTAAGATAGACGGCGACAAAACGATAATGGACATTTTCCTCAGTGAGTTTGATCCGGAAACCGTGTCTATCGTTGCCGATACATACTGGCTGCAGCATGCAGGCGTCAGTGTGACCGATTGGATAGAGGAGCACGGCGACAGGATAGACATACTGCACCTTAAAGACAAAAATGTTCCGCTCGGCAAAAGCGACGGTGCTATCACCGAGCTTGGCAACGGCAATATAAACTTCAAAAAGGTGATTGATGTTGCAAAGAAAAAGGGTATAACCCATTTCTGCTACGAGCAGGACTACGGCTGGGAGGTTGATCCGCTGGAGAGTGCAAAGCAGAGCGCGAAATATATCAAACAGTTTGTATTATAAGCATAAACGGAACACCGCATGCATAAAGTGCATGCGGTGTGTTTTTATAGGTCACTTTCATATTTTTGCTTTTTGAGTTGTTTGTAATGCTCCAGATCATCCTCAATCTGCCTGCAAAGAGAGGGGAATCTCTTGTCCTTACGCACGGCGTCATATGCGTTGTATGTTTCACACATGTTGCGGTACCAAAATGAGTATTCGCTATGCTCAGTTACATCAAAATTGCAGTTCAGGTCGTTTGTCTTAAAGGAAAGATCGCTCAGCAGGGGAGATGTATACCGTGCCGTGCCTTTTAAAAGCAGGTCTTCAAACCTTTTATACGAATTTCTCGTTTTTTCTATGTATTCATAAGCGCTGATTGTATCATTGAGTCCGGAGTAACACATCGACATACCGGCATATGCAGATGCCAGACGCAGCAGAAACAGTCCCTCATCGGCGAATGCTTTTATCATTGCAATGGCTCTTGAATAAATATCAATAGCTTTGCGGTACCCCTTATTGCCGACACATAAGCCCCCGAGCCATAGTATATTGTTTATAATACCTTCGAAATCGGCAAGCATACATTCTTGTTTACACCTGCGCCGTTCGCTCATTGGCATGATTATGTCAGCAAGTACACTGTTCCTGTTGACCGTCGCCGACGGCAGCTTTTGCGCCGTTTCAACTGCCTTTTCCTGCTGCCCGGAAATGTTATATGTATATGCTAAGAACTGCAGGGTATTTATGCGAATGTCATCATCGGTGCAATCGGTCAAGATCAGTTGGGCGATCTTAATTATTTCATCGGCGGTCCGTTTATCGGCGTCAGTGCAGTAAATGCCGAACAGATAATCGACCAGCATACCCAAAAGCCTGTGATCGTTTGGATAGACTTTAAGGCCACTGCGTATTACAGCAATTCCGTCCTGCAGCCTGCCGGTATGAGAACATGCAGCGGCATCATCTATGTATTTTTTTACGCCTGCATCGCCTGTTTCCGACCCTATATCAAGCAGATAATCTGCGGAAACACCGAAAAAGTTTGACAAAGCAGGAATAAGGGTCAGGTCAGGTAACGCCAGACCGTTTTCCCACTTAGAAACCGATTGATATGAAATATTCAGATAATCAGCCAGCTTTTCCTGTGTCACGTCCTGAGATTTTCTGAGATCTTTAATCCTTTTCCCGATATTCAACATCATTCTTCACTCCCCTGATTTTCAGTCGAAGTTTTCTGATCATATTATAATGCCTCACGCACAAAAACAGTATAACATATCAGGCTACCGTGATGCAACCGCAGGTTGAAAGCATCACAAAACCACGCGGAAGCAATGACGCTAAATTTTAGTTTATCTACCTTTATGCAGATAAACTAAAATTTAGCGGTATAAACAAACGAATAACCGCGGCAGGATTTTGCTCCTGCCGCGGTTTTATGAGTTTTAATGTTGCCTGCGATCCTGCTTAAAACGATTTTGCTTATGCTTTCATGATCTCATCTCCGAAAGCCTTCATTGAGTCGCAGTTTTTGAGCGACTCGTCATGAGTGGCTCCGGTGGCTGAAAGATATATCTTGATCTTCGGCTCGGTTCCGGACGGACGCACGATAAACGAACAGCCGCCGTCAAGCTTGAATTCAATGACCTCCGACTTCGGAAGCGTAAGAGCGGTTTCTGTGCCGGTGACTGCATCAATCGAGACCGATTTGCCGTAATCACAGATGGTGAGCACCTTTTGTCCGGCTATTTGGGCAGGCGGATCGTTTCTGAGCGAGTTCATTATACCGCTCATCTTGGCAAGCCCCTGCTGACCCTCGAATGTATAGCTGAACTGCTTGTTGGTATAGAACCCAAGTTCAGATTCAATAGAATTCAGGGCATCGACAAGTGTCATACCCTTATCTTTATAGTAGCACGCCATTTCGCATATCAGCATGGACGCTGTGACGGCATCCTTGTCGCGCACAAATGTGCCCGAAAGGTAACCGTAGCTTTCCTCAAATCCGAAAACATAGCGGTCAGGTCTGCCTATCTTTTCAAGCTCGGCTATCTGTTCGCCTATATACTTGAAGCCGGTGAGAACGTTGACCAGACGGCAGCCGTACTTGTCGGCAATTTTCTGGCACAGCTCGGTAGTGACTATTGTCTTGACCGCTATCGGCGAATCGGGCATTGTGCCAAGCTCGGTTCTTGTTTTGAGAATGTAATCGAGAAGCAGCGCGCCCACTTCGTTTCCGGTCATGAGTTTGTATTCGCCGTTATAAAGGACGGCAATACCCACACGGTCACAATCGGGATCGGTGGCGAGAAGTATATCCGGCTTTACCTTTTCTGCCAATTTCAGCGCACACTCAAACGGCTGGCTGAGCTCGGGGTTGGGGTACGGTGCGGTGGGGAAGTTGCCGTCGGGCAGCTCCTGCTCGGGCACAACATAAACATTTTTTATGCCTACGCGGCGCAATATCTCCCTTACCGGCTTGTTTCCTGTGCCGTGCAGTGGGGTGTATACAACCGACATATCGCTTTTTTTCAAAAGCTCGGGTCTTAACGACTGCGTCCTGACGTTGGCAAGAAATTTTTCTATAACATCGTTGCCGATGTTTTCGATCATGCCGCTTTCAAGACCGTTTTCAAACGGTATTTTCTTTATGCCTGTAAAGAAATCGGTTTTTTCAATGTATGAGAAAACAAAATTGCTAGCCTCAACGCTCAGCTGGCAGCCGTCGGGACCATATGCCTTATATCCGTTATATTTTGCCGGATTGTGGCTTGCGGTTATCATAACGCCGGCATCGCACCCAAGCTCACGCACAGCAAAGGAAAGCATTGGAGTGGGCATAAGCTCGGTGTAAATGTATGCTTTAATTCCGTTGGCTGCAAAAACGCAGGCAACGGTCTCGGCGAACAGGCGCGATTTTATACGGCTGTCATAAGAAATAGCAACACTGCCCTTATCGGTAACACTGTTTACATATTCTGCAATGCCCTGTGTGGCGCGTCCTACCGTGTATACATTCATGCGGTTCGTACCGGCACCTATCACACCACGGAGCCCGGCAGTGCCGAACTCAAGCTCACGGTAAAACATATCATTTATAAGCTCGTTATTCCCGGCTGCTTTTATAAGCTCCGGTATAAGATCCGGATCGTCCGTAGCGTTTTTCTTCCATATTTCATAAAGTTCTCGTATTTCCAATCACGATCATCCTTTCAAAGAAATTTATAAATGCACATATATAATTTAATACAAATTCGTCTGTATGTCAATCTTTGAGGCGGTCATTTAGCCGTTCTTTTTTAAGTCTTAAACATTTTTAGCGATTTATCCAAACAATTCTTGACAAATAAAATGTTATGGTGTAAAATTAATAAAAATGATATGACTATACAATCAGCTAATAATGCTGTTGTGTATCGTATGTGTACATATGTCCATGGTAAGCATACAGAGAAGACAGGTCTGTTTCCTTTGAAAAACGTTTTTGAAGCATCAGAAAACCAAGTATCACACCGATCCGCTGTTTCGGTGCTTAAAGAGTATGCGCCGCTTGTCAGGTCAAGGGCGTGTCACTTTGCCTCGTCCTCCAATGAAACCGAGGATCTGATACAAGAGGGTAATATAGGGCTTTTTTCAGCCTATATGAACTATGACAGCAGCCTTTCCTCATTTGGCACCTTTGCTAAAAGGTGCATTGACGCAGCCATGATTGATTGCCTCCGCAAGACGCATAAGCTGTCGTCCGTGCCGGAGGATATGAAGGTTGATATAAGCGGTCTTGAGGTCGCCGATGCGTCGCCCGATCCTGCACATTTTGTTCTTGTAAAGGACGAATATGAAAGGTATATGGTCAAGGCGCGCTCGGTTCTGTCCTGCCTTGAATACAAGGTTTTTTCGGACATGCTGCGCGGTTATACCGCCGCTGAGACGGCGAAGGATAACGGTATCAGCGTGAAATCTGTTACTAATGCGATATCGAGAATCCGTGCCAAATTAAAGTAAATATGCCCAGGTAGCTTAAAAAGCAGAGCGTTGTATTCCAAAGATGTCGGTGCGATTCCGTCCGGGGCTAACAAAATACTCATTGAGAGAGGTAAAAATCATGTTCGAAGACAAGACCCTTAAGTGCAAAGACTGCGGAGAGGAATTCGTATTCACCGCCGGTGAGCAGGAGTTCTACGCATCTAAAGGCTTCGTAAACGAGCCGCAGCGCTGCAAGAAGTGCCGCGACGCTAAGAAGAACGCCGGCAGAGCTCCCAGAGAAATGCACGAGGCTATCTGTGCAAAATGCGGTAAGCCTGCTATGGTACCGTTCGTACCGCGTGACGACCGTCCTGTATATTGCAGCGAGTGCTTTGCAAAGATGAAGGAAGAGCAGGCATAATTAATGCTTGGCCGAGCCGTTTCAGTTTTACTGAAACGGCTTTTTTTATAATATGTATGCAATGATTTTCAGCGAAAACATAGATTTTTAATATTTTATTCATATAAAGCGGATACAGGAGTCTTAAAATATATACATGAAAGATGCGCAAAAACCGAAACGAAAATAAAACGCTGAAGCACCGCTTAAAGACGCCTTCAGCCGGCGCTTTTAACATTAAATTTCAATGGCAGGAGGAGTAACCGACATGGCTAATAAAAAAGTGCTTATTGTGGACGACGATACCAACATCTGCGAATTGCTGCGACTATATCTTGAAAAGGACGGGTTTGATACCGTTATCGCTAATGACGGCGAAGCGGCTATTGTAAAATTCAACGTTGAAGAACCTGATATAATACTTCTCGACATTATGCTGCCTAAGCTCGACGGGTGGCAGGTATGCAGAACCATCAGAAAGAATTCAACAGTGCCGATAATAATGCTTACCGCCAAAGGTGAGACATTTGATAAGATACTCGGTCTTGATCTTGGCGCCGATGACTATGTCACAAAGCCTTTTGACTCAAAAGAGGTTGTCGCCCGTGTGAAGGCGGTGCTCAGGCGCTCGGCAGGCGGTGATGAAAATGCGGAGAAGATCGTAAAATACGATAAGCTAGTTATTAATCTTACAAACTATGAGCTGATCGTTGACGGAAAGCAGATTGACACGCCGCCCAAGGAGCTGGAGCTTATTTATCACCTTGCGAGCAATCCGAACCGCGTGTTTTCAAGGGATCAGCTGCTTGACGAGGTGTGGGGCTTTGAATACTACGGCGATTCGAGAACGGTCGATGTGCATGTAAAGCGTCTGCGTGAAAAACTTGAGGGTGTGTCTGATCAGTGGTCCATAAAGACCGTGTGGAGCGTCGGATACAAGTTTGAAGTGAAGCAGAGCTGATATGAAAAACCGACTTTTTCACAAAATATTTTTATCTACCGCGCTGACGCTTATAGCGAGCCTTATAATAATAATGATATTGCTGAGCGTTTCGGTGAATAATTATTTTGTAAACGAAAAGGAAGATCTGCTTACCGAAAACTGTGAGACGCTGTCGTCGGTGCTTTCAAGGCAGGATGACAATTCCACCAGCTTTTATATAAGCTTAAACGGAGTTGTAGAGGTTGTTGCAAAGGCGATCTCCGGCGATGTGTACGTCAGTGACCCGGTCGGGAACGTGTTTTTGTGCAGCTGCTATGAATGGAAGACCGATCGCACCTGTGTTCACTCTAAGGGTACGGTGCCGGATGAAATACTGGATAAGGCGGCTCAGAACGGCAAATACTTTGAGGTCGGTCATCTTGCGGACAGATTTCAGAACGTATATTATACGGCAGCAATGCCGTTTTACGCAAACAGCGGTAAGATAGCGGGATATGTTTTCATATCGTCTCCGACGTCACTTCTTCAGGGAATGTGGTCCGAGTTGTCAACGATATATCTGTTCTGCACGGCGCTTCCAATACTGCTTATGTTCATAATACTGTATTTTCTGACAAGGCGGATAACAAGACCTGTAAACCTTATGTCAGAGGCTGCGGTAAATATGTCCAAGGGTGATTTTTCAAAGAGAATACCGGTTATGGGAGACGATGAGATAGGCGACCTTGCCAAGGCGTTTAACGCAATGTCAAATTCGCTGACCCAGCTTGAAAGCATGAGAAGAAGCTTTGTTGCCAATGTCTCACATGAACTGAGGACACCGATGACCACCATCGGCGGCTTTATTGACGGCATACTTGACGGAACGATTCCTCCGGAAAAGGAACGGCATTATTTAAGCATTGTTTCCAGCGAGATAGGCAGGCTGTCGAGACTTGTGCAGTCGATGCTTTGCCTTGCAAAGCTGGAATCGGGCGAGCAGAAGGTCTCACCTACGGAGTTCGGTGTTATAGATCTTATCTGTGATGTGCTGATATCGCAGGAGCAGCGCATTAATGCCAAAAATATTGAGATAATAGGTCTTGATGAAGGTACCGATGTCAAGCTTACGGCTGACAGGGATCTTATTTATCAGGCGGTTTTCAATCTCACTGATAATGCAATAAAGTTCACACCTCAGGACGGTGTGATCAGCTATCATGTGGCAAGGGAGCCTGACGGTCTTATCCATATTGCCGTTAAAAACACCGGACGGGGAATCATGCCGGATGAGCTGCAATATGTGTTTGACAGGTTCTATAAGACCGATAAATCGCGATCCGTAAACAAAGAGGGCACGGGTCTCGGTCTTTATATAGTAAAAACAATAGTGGATATACACAAGGGTCATATTACGGTCAGCAGTCAGCCTGATGAGTTTACGGAATTTGAGATGACATTTCCGCCGTCCCTTTAAAAAGGAGTAGTTTTATAAATGGATAACAACAATGATTACCTGAATGATTTAAAGGACGAGGGACAAAAAGAGCATACAAGCGGTATGAATGAACAGGAGCATAATGCGGAAGACTGTGTAAACGGCACACAAAATGCGGAAAACACCCGGTATTCTGATCCGGTGGTATCGGAACCGACCGTGACATTCGACAGTGTATCCGCAGCCGAAAGAAAGAGTACTTCTACCGGTATAAAGGTGTTTTTTGCAATGCTGTCGGTGGCCGTAATGCTGATTATAGCCGTTACGGTCGGATATGTGTTCGGAAATAAAAACGGGGAAAGACTACCGGGGCCGAAGGGCACTACTTCAACGGCTCTTTCGTCGAAGGGAGAAACCGAGCCGGCTGCCGTTTCGGGTGTCGAAGGCGTATATACAAGTGTTTCGCCGGCGGTTGTGAAAATCACCGTTTATACGGACAAAGACGGCTTTGCCGCTTCCGCAAGCGGGGTGATCTATTCATCTGACGGGTATATCGTCACAAACGATCATATTTATGCAAACGTAGCGTCACCGAAATTTCTGGTGCTGCTCAGTGACGGCAGAGAGCTTCAGGCGGAATATATTGCCGGCGATACCAAGAGCGATATAGCCGTATTGAAAATTGACGCCAACGGGCTTACAACTGCCGCTTTCGGAGATTCGTCGGAATGTGCGGTAGGTGAAATGGTGGTTGCTATCGGTTTTCCTTTGACCACAAGCAATCAATCAACCCTGACGTCGGGCATTATATCTTCTGACGGCATCCGTGTGCTGAACAATGAAAGATATTCAATGAAAATGCTGCAGACCGATACGGCTATAAATCCCGGAAATTCCGGCGGCGCACTTGTTAATATGTATTCCCAGGTCATAGGTATCACAACCTCTAAAATTTCCGCAAGCGGTTATGAAAACATTGGTTACGCCATACCTTCCGCTACGGTGGTACGCATTGCAGATTCGCTTATAAATAACGGCTATGTTGCAGGCAGAGGAAAAATCGGCATAAGCTATACTTTTATTGATACCGTTCAATCGGAAAATAAGGGAGTGCCAAAGGGTCTTTATGTCAGTGAAATATCGACCGACAGCGATCTGACCGATAAAAACATCGGAAAAGGCGATATTATAACTCATATCAACGATGTTGAAATAACAAGCGGAGACATCGCTCTTGATATAATCGAAAACATTGAGCCCGGAAAGGCAATTACGTTTACGGTTTATCACACCGCTTCAAAATCGACCGAAACGATATATGCTTCGCTGATACCCGATCAGGGCAGCTCAAGCTACACCGAAAAGGTCGACGGCGGAACCGACAGCAGTGGTGGGCTGCAGCAGCTTCCGTTCGGCGATGAAAGTTCTGACTCATATTCGGATCATTGATTATAGGCTTTGGGCACCCGATGAGATGTCGGGTGCCCGAACTGTATTTGCAGGGCATGCGTTACGGCAAAACGGCTGAAATAAAGAAAACAGGCGGTTTTATGCGGTTCCTACGGACGGTAGAGTATAAATAACCGAATTCTACAGGGCAAAATAAGCAGGGTAGAGACTGTGAACCGAACAGTAGGTTGATATACTTACTGTAAACTGTTTTAATAATATTATGAACCCGAAGAAAGGAAACAGCCATGACTAAGATATTTACAGATACAGCCGCTAATCTCTCTGCCGCTGTTATAAAAAAATATGATATAGGTATTATACCGATATCATATTCCGTGAATGGGATAGAGTATGAAGATTTAAGAACAAAGGAATTCAACGGGAAAGCATTTTACAATGCCATGCGCCGCGGCTCGGTCATCAAGACTGCCGCGACAGGTCTTGACAATTTTCTCGAGCCGTTCAGAAAGGTGCTCTGTGAAGGGCATGACATAATATTTATAGGACTTTCGGGTGGGATAAGCAGCACATCGCATACGGCAGCTATTGCTGCGAATGAGCTGAGAGATGAATTCCCGGAAAGGAAGATCACCGCTATCGATTCGCTCGCGGCTTCGCTCGGTGAGGGGCTGCAGGTGCTTTCGGCAGCCTCGATGAACGAAAGCGGAATTTCCTATGATGATATTGTAGAATGCATCGAATCGGATAAGAAAACAATGGCGCAGTTCTTCACTGTCGATGATCTGAAATATTTAAAAAAGGGCGGCAGGATAAGCGGAGCTACCGCAACCTTAGGCACATTACTCAATGTCAAGCCTATATTAAGGGGCGATGATGAGGGGCATATCGTTTCATGCGGTAAGGCAAGAGGAAAAAAGGCAGCGCTTGGTGTGCTTGCCGAGAAATACAGCGAACTATGCGCCGATAAGACCGGCGAGATAGGCATTGCTCACGCAGATGCCGAGGATGATGCCAGGCTGCTGCTGACCGAACTCAAAAAACAGGGGCTTAAAGGAAGGTGCATTATTGAATGCTATGAGCCTGTAACCGGTTCACACGTCGGTCCCGGCACAGTCGCTCTGTTTTTCCGCGGTATTCATAAATAAGAAGATATGATGCAAAAAAATATAAACGGTTGCTGCGTTAGTGCGGTGCGAACCAGTCTTCCAATGTCTTACCCATATAGCAGTAACTTTTAGCTTATAGGTGAATACCATTCGTATAATTAATTGACATACTGAGGCTCGTTCTCTAAAAAAATACGATTAGATTTTCGGCTTTTCCAGCTATAAACTAAAACTTATCGGTACAAAAAACAGAACCGGATGGAGGATGATCTCCAGCCGGTTCTGTTTTATATATCTATATTTTCTTTATGTAATGTCTCTTTTTGCCGTCCTTGATCTTTACCTTCAATATTCCATCGGCAACAGGAATCTCGGCTTCTATTTCGGTAAGCCCGAATGTGTTGGGTGTTACGGATATCACCTTGCCGTCCTCGATTTTCACACCCAAAACCTTTTCGACAAAAAATGAATACACTCCCGAACTCCAACCGTGGCACAATGAATGACGGAAGCCTTTATAACAGAACGCACCGTAGTCGCCGTGCAGGTCCTTTACATCATCGTTTGGTATTTCGTCTATGCGACCGCTGCCTTCCAGCCAATCAAGGTTAAAATCCTCCCAGAAGGTAGTGGCTCCGCGTGAAAGCATGGCGCCAAAGTATTCCTTGATAAGCTCTGTCACTTTTGTGCCGCCGCACATTGCATATGCGGACAGTATATAATAGCTCATAAATGTTGAAAAGCCGTGCGCTCCGCCGTTTTCGATGAACTCTGCGGCATCAGGCTGCGCGCCTGCCAGCACCTGCATTGCCTTAGTCTGCTTTGCGGTGCATGGGGCAGACAGCCAGATTGACAGCTTGTTTACAAGCTCCGCACAATTTTTATCCCCGGTATAATTAAACAGCTTTTCGGCTGCAATCATCATTATCGCGGCTGTACCGGGTATTTCGTCGTCCGTGCCTCTGGTCGGCCAATCGAGAAAATAATTCTTTTTGCCTTCCGCATAATTCATGGATCCGTCTTTACCGGTCAGCTTGTTTATGCGCTTTATGATGCTTTTGGCATACCCTGCGTTTTTGTTGAAGAACGCAGTGTTTCCGGTAAGCCGGCGGTATTCGCAAAGGTTTATCACCCACCACGCCGAATAGCTCGGTATCCAGTTCATCCACGCACCGTCGGCGGTGTCGTTTTTCAAAAAGGTGAGGGAATTTGGCGTGTTTTCGATGTCACCGAATAAATAGCCTGAGGTAAGCACCTCCTGGTGCAAATCACCTGCCCAGACAAGGCGGTCGCGCTTTATGCCGTCCCATATATATCCGTTCTGACAGCAAAGCTTCATTGTGTATGCCGCCGTCTCAAGTATGCGGTTGATCTCCTCGTCGTTTGTCTTTATATACCCTTCGCGGCTGAATTTCTCGGTTCTCAAAACGGCGTATATGTTCTGTATCAGCAGCGGATTATCACCCAGCGACTCAATATATGCGAACCTGAAACCGCTGCGGCAAAAAGTCAGGTCTGACATGCTTGCAATGTCAACCTCGATGTCGCGCGGTGAATGGTCGTTGCAGGCGCCTTTTGTACCTAAGGGTGCTAATGCCTCGGATGCCGATTCACCTAACCTTATGTGCAGGCGGTCGCCGCCCTTTAAAAATGACGAAATTATTCTTATGCTTCCAGCAATTTCACGCCCGAAATCAAGGCAGACGTATGATCCTTTACCGACAAATTTTGCAGAGTTGGCAGATTTAAAAGGAACACACGGGTCGTGGTCGGTGAGCAACCTTTCCTCGTTTTCCATACCGCTTACTGAAAGTATTGAAACCGGGGTCAGAAGCTCTTCACAAATTTTGCCCTTATCCATTATATATCATCTCCGATTCGCTTATCTTTAAAATAGAATTCTTTATCCCTTTCGCCTATGGGACGCATTACCCTGCACGGAGCGCCTACCGCGACAACATCGGACGGAATGTCCTTTGTGACAACGCTGCCGGCACCTATGACAGTATTATCGCCTATGGTGACGCCGGGAAGAACTATCACTCCGGCGCCAAGCCAGCAGTTGCTGCCTATGTGTATCGGCGCGTTGTACTGATACTCCTGCTCGCGCAAAATCGGCAGAACGGGATGACCTGCCGTGGCGATTATAACGCCCGGACCTATCATTGTATGACTGCCTATATAAATATGCGTATCGTCAACGAGCGTTAGGTTGAAATTTGCATAGACGTGATTCCCAAAGTGAACATGTCTGCCGCCCCAGTTCGCGTGGAATGGCGGCTCTATATAGCAGCCGTCGCCTATTTCCGCAAACATTTCCTTTAGCATCGCTTCGCGCTTTTTAAGCTCGGTCGGACGGGTCTGGTTAAAATCGTAAAGCCGGTTGAGGCACTTTTGCTGCTCCTTTGCAATCCCCGGGTCGCTCGGCAGATAAAGCTTTGTTGAATGCATTTTCTCTATTATATCCATGCGATCCTCCTTAAAGTTCTGACAGGTCGTAAGGCGTGTGCATGTATACGATGTGATTCAGCCAGTTCGCATACAGCATGTTTGCGTGCGATTTCCATGTGAATTTAGGCTTTTGTTTTGGATCGTCATTTTCAAAATAATTTACCGGAACAGCAGGGTACAGCCCCTTTAAAACATCCCGTGAATACTCGTTTGCAAGTGTATAGCGGCTGTATTCGGCGTGACCCGATACAAATACATTCCTGCATTCTCGATCGGTCACTATATAAGCACCGGCTTGCTTTGACTGCGCCAATATATATAGCTCCTTTTCGGCAGCTATCTGTTCTATCGGCGTTTCGGTGTATCTTGAATGGGGTGCGAAGAAGCGGTCGTCAAAGCCGCGCGTCAACGGATGCTTTAAATCGGTTATCTTGTGCTCATATATTCCGCTGAGCTTTTGCGGCAGCTTTCTTTTATTGATGCCGTATTTGTAGTACAATCCTGCCTGCGACGCCCAGCATATATAAAGCGTTGAATAGACATTTGTTGCTGCCCAGTCCATTATCGAACATATTTCTTTCCAATATTCCACCTCGCAAAAAGGCATTAGTTCAACCGGCGCACCGGTTATTATAAGACCGTCAAATCTTTCGGATTTTATTTCGTCAAAGGTCTTGTAAAATTTAAAAAGATGCTCCGCCGACGTGTTTTTCGACGTGTGCGATGCCATTTGCAGCAGCTCCACCTCGACCTGAAGAGGTGTGTTGCCGAGCAGGCGCAGAAGCTGCGTTTCAGTGTCTATTTTGGTCGGCATGATATTTACTATAGCTATCCTCAAAGGGCGTATATCCTGATGAAGTGCCCTGTGCTCGGTCATTATAAACACGTTTTCCGATTCAAGCGTTCTTGCAGCCGGCAGACTGTCCGGAATTTTAATTGGCATTTGATCGTTGCCTCCATGCGTATTATCTAATATATGATAGCAGACATGTACCGAGATTTCAATAAAAAACATATCAATTTATACAGTTGTTCCAAAAAAGTTTAAAGAATATAATAAATGTTTGCAATCATAAATGTTTTGTGGTAAAATAATTTGAGTTATTACGGATAATTGCCTTGCAGCACGGCGAAAGGGAATGGTCACAATTATGGATAACAGACCGATAGGTGTGTTTGATTCCGGTTTGGGCGGTCTTTCTGTTATAAAAGAGCTGAACCGTATATTGCCGGATGAAAATATAATATATTTCGGGGACACCGGCAGGGTGCCTTACGGTATGAAAAGTGTTGAAACCGTTGCAAGATATGCGGCTGAGGATGAGAGATTCCTTTTGTCGCACGGTGTTAAAATGATAATCGCTGCCTGCGGAACCGTAAGCTCCGTGTCAAAGACCTTTCCGCCAAAGCTGCCTGTTCCGTTTATCGAGGTCGTGACTCCGGCGTCAAGAACAGCGGTAAATACTACAAAAAACGGCAAAATAGGCGTGTTGGCTACTTCGGCGACGGTCAGCAGCAATTCATATAAAAATGAAATGCAGAGCATAAATGCTGGGCTTGATATAATGCAGACCGCGTGCCCTTTGTTTGTTCAGCTTGTTGAATCGGGCTGGATCGACCGGCACGACGAGGTGACGGTCGCGACGGCGAAAAGATACCTTACCCCGATGGCTGAGCACGGCGTTGACACGGTTATTTTAGGGTGTACTCATTTCCCGGCGATAAGGGAGATAATAGGCGATGTTTTCGGCAGTTCTGTTGCCCTTATCAATTCCGGCGAACAGGCTGCGCTTGATGCCGAAAGATTCTTAAAGGACCATGATATGCTGGGTCACGGCGGCAGCCGCAGTTTTTATGTGACCGACCGCGTGCAGATGTTTGCCGTAACGGCAAACACGTTATTGGGCTCTGAAATAGGAGATAAGGTAGAGCTTGTCAGTTTGGACTGTTTCGGAGGTTGAGCTTTTTGGAAAACATTCTTTACAAGGACGTTATAATTGATATTAAAGGCACCCAAAACGTAAACGGTGTGGAGGACACAGTTGAGCTTACCACGGTAGGAAAAATGAATATAAAGGACGGTAAAACCTACCTCAGATATGACGACAGCTCATCTTCGGGCGAGGACGGCGTAAGCTGCCTTATTAAGATCGACGACAGTGAAAATTCAGTCGTTATGCAGCGATCGGGCAGACTTAACAGTCGCATGTATATAAAAAAAGGTCAGCGGCATATTTGCCATTACGACACAAGTGAAGGTCCGATCACAATGGGCATTTTCGGAGAAAACGTCCGGTCAAGCCTTGATGAAAACGGCGGCAGTCTTTTTATGAGCTATACCATTGATGTCAATTATGGCATGCTGAGCCGGAATAAGGTCGAAATATCGGTAAGAGAAACAAAGGTCTAAGGAGAGTTGATTTATGTCAGCTATAGTTAAAAGTACAAGGGAAAGTATAAAAACGCTTATAGACAGCGCCGCGAAGAAGGCGATAGCTGATGGCGTTTTACCGTCAGCCGAACTTAATAGCTTTAATATTGAGGTACCTGCCGACCGTACGCACGGCGATTTTGCCGTAAATGCCGCCATGGTATGGACTAAGCTTTTCCGCATGCCGCCGAGAGCGATTGCAGATATAATCGTAAACAACCTGTCGCTTGACGGCACATTTATTGACCGGGCAGAGGTTGCGGGACCGGGATTTATAAATTTATTCCTGTCTGACAGATATTATGCCGCTATTGTCAGCGATGTGCTGGAAAAAGGCGAGGACTACGGCAGCTCCGACATAGGCAAAGGACAGAAGGTAATGGTTGAATTTGTATCTGCCAATCCTACGGGACCCATGCATATCGGAAACGCGCGCGGCGGTGCTTTGGGCGACTGCCTTGCCGCGGTGCTCTCAAAAGCAGGATATGATGTGACAAGGGAGTTTTACGTCAACGACGCCGGTAATCAGATAGCCAAATTCGGAGCTTCGCTTGAGGCGAGATATCTTCAGATATATAAACCCGAAACTGAGTTCCCGGAGGACGGATATCACGGTGCGGATATAACCGAAAGGGCAAAGGAGTTTGCCGCCATAAACGGCGACGCATATGTTGAGGCTTTGGAGGAAGAGCGCAGGAAGGCGCTTGTTGATTATGCGCTTCCGCTTAATATAAAGGGACTTGAGGATGACCTATTGAAATACCGTATCAAATATGATGTATGGTTTAAAGAGTCATCACTTTACGAATCGGGCGCTATCGACGATATACTGAAGATATTAAGGGAAAAAGGTCTGCTTTACGAAAAGGACGGCGCCGTGTGGTACAAGGCTACCGAGTACGGCGACGAAAAGGATGAAGTGCTTGTACGCGCTAACGGCAATCCTACCTACTTTGCCGGTGATATAGCGTATCACTACAATAAATTTGCAGTAAGGGGATTTGACAGGGTAATAAATGTCTGGGGTGCAGACCACCACGGACATGTTGCAAGACTCAAAGGTGCCATGAATGCTGTGGGGCTTGACGGCGACAAGCTGGATATCGTTCTCATGCAGCTTGTGCGCCTTGTGCGTGACGGCGAGGTCGTCAAGGTATCAAAGCGTACCGGCAAGTCAATTACGCTCAAGACATTGCTCGACGAAGTGCCGCTTGATGCCGCGCGCTTCATATTCAATTCAAAGGAGCCAAACACGCACCTTGAATTTGACCTTGATCTTGCGGTGGAACAGTCGAGCCAGAATCCTGTATATTATGTTCAGTATGCACACGCGAGAATATGCAGCATACTGCGTAATCTGAGCGCTGAGGGCATAGAGCCGAGGAAATGTACCAAGGATCAGCTGACCCTTCTAAAAGCGCCAGAGGAGCGCGAGCTTATACGCCGCATATCCGAATTTACGGGTGAGATCGAGGCGTCGGCAAAGTCATACGATTCAGCCCGTATAACACGTTACGTTTATGATGTGGCTACGCTTTTCCATAAGTTCTATAATTCATGCCGTGTTAAAAATGACAATGCCGACCTAATGCAGGCGCGTATAGCCCTTTGTATTGCCGCAAAGACGGTTATATCAAATATACTTGCAATGCTGAAAATTTCTGCACCCGAAAGTATGTAAATGTAATTCGTCCGTAATTTGTCATGTAATATGAAAGCACCAGACGAGGACAGAAGTTCTATCCTTGTCTGGTGCTTTTTATTTGTATGTACAGATGAATTTTAGTTCAGCGGTGTACGGAAACAAATAGCTAATTGAATTTTTGTAGGAAACAAGCCTCAAGTATCGTTCCTCAGCAACCACATAAGCTGATTGGTACGTCGTAGGGCAGGGGTCCCGCTCCTGCCGCATTTTATGTCGATATAACGATAAATTGAATTCAAACACCGGGAGGAAGCAAGGCTTCCTCCCGGTGTTTGAATACTTCCTGTTAAACCTGTCCGACATTAGTATTAGTATTAGAAAAACAATCCGGGGATCAGGTAGCTCAGCACCGACATTATAAGTCCGGCTGTGATAACTCCTGCAAAAATGATGGGGAAAGATCTTTTCATCCTTATATCAAACATCGTTGCGATAAGGGCACCCATCCACGCACCTGTGCCGGGCAGCGGTATTGCGACAAAGCCGAAAAGTCCCAAATTCCGGCTTTTGTTGATCTTTCCGCCTTTTCTGCCTGCCGCCGCTTCGATCTTTGTTATCAGCCTGTTGAAAAATGGTACCTTTTTCAGCAGTACAAATATCTGTCTTATAAAAAGAAGTATCAGCGGTATCGGGATCATATTGCCTATAACACATATGGCAAATGCCTTTGTCCACGGCACGCCAAGCAGCGACGCCGCTATCATGCCGCCCCTTAGTTCTAATACAGGAAACATGGATATAATGAAGATTATAAGTTCTTTAGGTATGCCGTCGAGCGCCGATATAATTGAATCTATCATCTGAACTACCCTTTATCTGTATTTTGTGACGGTGGTGCCCTTGTAATAATGCTCAAGTATCTGTGTACTGCTCCAGCCGTCCTTGGCGTATAGCTTAGCGCCCTCCTGGCTCATTCCCACGCCGTGACCCCAGCCCTTGCAGACAACGGTAAATGTGTCACTGCCGCTGTCATACGTTACTTTATAAGCCGAGGACTTAAGGCCCTTTTTCTTGCTGCTGCTGTACAGTCCGAACAGCTTGTTTCTAAGATCGGGTCCCGAGTATTCCTTGCCGGCTATGTTTACCCTGACGCAGTATAACCCGTTGTCGTCATAAAGCACCGGTACTATCCACTTATCCTTTGAAAGTCCCGATACCGAAAGACCCATTTTTTCAATAAGGGCTTTGACTTCATTTGATGAATATGTGGTGGTCGTTGCGAAATATGACAGCGTTTCATCCGGAGAACTGTCAACGCTCTGCAAATAGGGAATTGCAGTGGTGTTCTGCCAGTTGTTCCATTGCCATATATGCTGATTGCAGGCGGTCTTGCCGGCTGAATATGCATAGTAGTAGGTTTGTGCCATGGCATTGCCGTAGGTAATTATAGTTCCTTTAGCCTCGGCAGTGGCTTCGATGCATCTTGTAAGCGCCTTTTTCATTGGAGCATAAGGTGCGCTGCCGCTTGCGGCACCGTTTGTTATCAGAAACGAGTATGTTGCGGCTGCCTGCGCCTTGAGCGCCTCAACAGGGTATGAAGACCCCATTTCAGCCTCAATAATCATTGCAACTATTTCGGATGCCGTGCCGGTTATTTCTTTGTCGCCGTTTGTAACGGTCAGATTTACGTCCCATGTAAGCAGGGGGTCATATGTAGGCTCCGGCTCGGGATCAGGTGCCGAGGAGGTGTCTGACGGCACTGTCGACGAAGCGGGAGTGCTGCTGATCGTCGAGCTTTCATGCGATGAGCTTGGCACTTGCGACGACTGTGAAGGCGACGGCGGATCGGCCGTTGAAGAAGCTGCGGATGACGGGGCAAGTGAGGAACCTGAAGTATCCGGCTTCGGCGGCAAAATTATTATATCATCATTTCCGCCCGGCGTCTGTTCGACGTTTTCGCCGTCATTGTCCTTATCAACAAATTCGATATATTCATCATTCACACCTATTATTATTTTATCTCCGGATGAAGCGCCGGATGACGATGCGGACGACGAATTATCGCTGACTGTGGCGTCGGTCCGGGTCGAATTTTTTCTTGCATATACCGACGGTACGGCGGCGGCTACATATTCCTCGCTGCCGTCAATGCCGATTATAAGCACTATCATGGGGCAGGCAAGATAAACGTCGGTTTCATCCTTATATTCGGACGCACCGTGTATTTTTAAAATATATTCTTTAAGCTCGCGGTCCGATGATACCGCCTTTTTTATGTCGATATCCTTATGATCAGAAGCTTTAAAGACCGATATAACCGACAGCGGCATGGTCGTGTGCTCATTTGTAAAAGTAAAACCTGCCGGATTCAGGACGTCTTTGCTGCCAAAAAGTGATTTTATGCTATAAAAAGCGCCGCCTTTTGAGGCGCTGCCGTATATTATAATATTATCTTTAGGGGTTACAGCCGAGGTGTGAGAGGTGCTGTAGACCGTTCCTGCCGAGCCTTCGCTGCCGTCAGGTAGGTGAGAAAGCAGATATTCGCTGCTGTCGGCAGAGCCTGCGGTGACTACAGGGTGATCTATGCCGGCAGTACCAAATGACAGCCATGAGTCAATACCGGCGTTGTACTCACGAAGCTTTTTAAACGCAGCCTCGCGTTCGCTGCCGGCGAAACTATGAAACACTTCGGAAATGCCCGAATAATAGCTTTTTGACCTAACTTTTAGAGGCAACACTTTTTCAAACAGAATATATATGGCGCCGGACAGCGCTATCAGCACCGACAGAATTATGCAGATAATTCTTACAGCGCGCAGACGCGGACGAAAGCCAAGCTTCAGCCCGTCGCCGAGGTTAAGGTCATCCGGGTTAATATCAAGGAGGATTTCAGGACGCGACAGCCTGCGACCGGTGTATTTATCAGCTACTGCATCTGCTTCGGTCTTGATTTCGGTTGGTTTTGAAGGCTCGTCCGCAGTGCTTTCAGTGCTTTTATCTTCATTGTCGGGCGTATCTTCTGATAATGAAGGTTCGGGCAGAACTGTGCTTTCCAGCTCTTCTGCTGTATCTGATACTTCGGCAACCTCCATATCCGTAATATCAGGCTGAGGTATTGTCTCGGACTGTTCGGTTCGTATAGCCTCATCGTCCGGATCGGCAGCGACAGGCTGTGATACATCTTCTGTGACCGAGACGGAAGAAATGTCTGTTATGACCGAATCTGCGGCAGCAATAGGAACTTCCGCCGCTTCTTCTGCATCGGTCGGAATGACTTCCGGTCCTTCCGCCGGCATTTCTGGGTTCGTATCGGTTGGCTCCGTCACCGGCATGTCATTTTCAACCTCATTGCCGGGGAAATACCTGTTGAGGTTGAACACAGCGTAGTGCTCGGATATGTATTTTACGATGATCTCCTTTGTGATCTTCAGTCTTACATCCTTATCTTCGGTGAGACTAATTATAGTCTGCGGACCGCTTTCAAGGATAAAGCCGCCGAACCGTCGGTCGGACGACGCAAGGGGAGAGGCTTTGTCCGGAATAGAGTATATTTCCGGGGAAATGATTCGGTCAGTCTTATAGTCCGGTACGGTGACGCCAAGCGACAGCGCACGCGCTATAAATGCCGGTATATATTCGCGCGTACCGTATCCGCCTATGATCATTATTATCTCACTTCTCCACACCGCTCTTTTAAGAGCGCGGAAAAAGCTTTCAATATCATCACATGACGTCGATAACATTCTGACGGGATAATCTCCGTGCAGACCGAATTCAAGTGACACATCGGTGCTTTCTTTATAATACAGTATCTCTATTCTGACATCCTTGGACATTTTCCCGCCTCCTTTTACAAAAACTCTGCTTTTACTTTATTTTGTGCTCTCATAAACACTTATGGTCGGAGCTTCTACCTCCGGAATGGGTATTCTCTTTTTCTCATAGTATTCCTTTGAGTATATAACATCAGAATTGACGGTGGCTGACTCTACGTCAACATCACTGCTTTCGCCTTCGCGTACACGGCGACCGACAATTACAAATCTTGCGTCGGTAAAGTCGTAGCAGCAGGTCGAGAGTGTGATAACCTCGTCACACGGCTGAATGTCAACCGTAGTATCGACAAGACTGCGCGCTTTGCAGTATTCAGTCCAGAGCAGAAAATCTTCCTGGCTTGAGAATTCCGAGCGGTATGCGCTGAATTCATAGCCGAATGTGTCGTCGGTTGAGGTGTTCACTATCATTATAGCGAATATCTTATACTGCATCGACTCATACAGCGAGTCAAAATTGATAACAGGATTCTTTTTGTAGTATTCAATGTCACGGTAGTTGCGAAGCGTGCCGAACATTGCGCCGTAACGCATGTTGTGACCGTAGATTATCTGATTCTGCGTGAGTGACAGACGGTCGATATCGCAGCGGTAATCAAGGAAAAGCGCTCCGTAGCTGTTGACCTCGCGGTTCATATCGTGTGTTATGTAGTAGTCGTTATCAGAGGTCTGATAAACCGGATTGTCCACATCCGTGCCTTTTATCGATATCCAGCCGACTATGTCGCTGTTCTGGGCCTTTAAAGTGTCAAACTTTGAAAACTGCCCGTCGTCGTTATAGGTGTAGTTATCACGGTTGAGATTGTAGGTATCCCTGGCACCGGAAATGACATGATTCTGTGAATTTAGGTTTCCGAAATAGACCGAAAGATAGACAGCGGAACCGATAAATGCAAGAGCCGCCACTATGGATATCGATTTTATGATTATAGTCTTGGCGCCGTCTTTCTTCCGCGGAATGATCATTTTTATAAAACGGATAAAGCCATTGCCTTTTGTTTTGTCTTTATCTTTCTTTTTCGTTTCGTCATTTTTGTGACTATCCGTTTCATCCGCGCCGTCGCCGTCTACTTTGAACTGATCGAGCAGGGAAGGATCGGCGTCATCGGCGCCCTTGCCGTAATTGAGCACATCCATATCCGGCACATACATGGTTTTATTGCTTTCCTCTGACGCGGTAACGTCCCCGGACTGCTTTTCAAGATCAAGATTGTCGTTATTCATAGGTCATTTCTCCTCTATTGTAAGAGCTGTTTGTTTATTTCTTTAAGAGCAGCCTGCTCCGGAATTATTATGTCAGGCACTGCGCCGTCTGTAAAGCCGGGCATCACATCGGGGTGGTATAATAGATACCTTCTCGCAAGGTCAAGCGCATGTGTGACCGTCGTGTTACGGACCTTTTCACGGTCGTGACCTGCCTTTCCTACCATCAGCTTTTCGACCCAGACGTGATCTTTGTCGCAAAGTGCTATATACACAAGACCCACCGGCTTATTTTCGCTTGACGCAGGACCGGCGACGCCGGTGACTGCAAGTCCTAAATCGGCGTTTGCATATTTTAGAATGCCATTTGCCATTTCTATTGCCGTTTCGGCACTGACCGCACCAAAGCGGTCGAGCGTTTCGGTGCTGACCGAAAGCAGCCGGTGCTTCATTTCGTTTGAATAGGTGGAAGCGCCGAAATCAAACACCGAGGACGCGCCGGGAACAGATGTTATTGCTGCCGAAATTTTTCCGGCGGTGCATGATTCCGCGGTGGCTAATTTAAGTTTCTTTTCAGTGAGCAGACGCACCAGTATTTCCTCAAGACTGCCATCATCCACTCCGCAGACGTTTTTGCCGAATATCGATATGAGCTTTGCTGCAGTCTCGTCGCATTTTGCGGCAGCCTCAGCAGCTGTCGCTTTTTCCGACGTGACCCTAAGTACTACCTTCCCGGGGTAGCAGTAGGGTGATACCGTAGGATCGGATCCGTTTATATACTCCGGTATCATCGAGGCAAGAAGTGACTCTCCTATACCGGCAACTGTAATGTTCCGTGAGACTATCGCCCGGTCGCTTTTTGCAGCAAGATATGGCTTTACATAGGTCTCAAACATTACCTTCATCTCAAACGGTACACCCGGCATGAGTATCACGACCGAGCCGTTTTCCGCAGTCATCGCACATCCGGGGGCGGTGCCGTTATCATTGGGGAAGATCACACATCGCTCTTTGGGAAAGAGCGCCTGCTTGCGGTTCTGGCAGCTCATTTTTCTGCCGGTAGACAGAAAATAATTTTCTATTTGTTTAAGACTCTGTTCGTCGTAATAAAGCCGGAGCCCCAAAGCCTTTGCGGCGGCTTCCTTCGAAAGATCATCGGGCGTAGGTCCCAATCCGCCGGTCATTATAACGATGTCGCTTCTTTTCGTCGCGGTCTTTATAAGCTCTACCGCTCTGCCGAAATTATCGCCCACGACCGACTGATAATACATGTCAAAGCCGAGTTCGGCTAAATTGGCGGCAAGATATGCTGCATTGGTATTTACAATATTGCCGAGCAGAAGCTCGGTACCGACTGCAATGATTTCCGAAGTCACTGATATCCTCCGTTTCTTTACTCAACAAGCTGAAACCTCGTGCCGGCTATTGCACGTTCTATAAGCCCCTCAACATCCAGCTTTTCCTCCTCGGCTATGCACTTGGCAAGCTCGGGTCTGGTCTTGGGGTGCTTCGGGGTGAATACCGTGCAGCAGTCCTCATAAGGCTCTATTGAAATATCAAATGTGTCGATCTTACGGGAAATGCTTATTATCTCGTCCTTGTCCATTCCTATCAGCGGACGGAGCACCGGCATTTCCACGGTCGAATTGGTGACATGCAGAGCCGGCATGGTCTGGCTTGCAACCTGACCGAGGCTTTCACCGGTTATGAGCGCCGCGGCGTGTTCTTTCACAGCCGTTCTTTCGGCAATACGCATCATAAACCGGCGCATGATAAGTGTGAAATATTCTTCTCTGCAGTGCTTGGCTATTTCCTCCTGTATCTCGGTGAAGGGAATTATATCAAGCGGTATCGGACCGCTGTATTTTGCTACCTCTTTGAGCAGCTTTATGACCTTCATTTCGGCTCTTACACTTGTATAGGGCGGACTTGCAAAATGCACCGCCGAAAGCCTGATACCTCTTTTAGCCATCATCCATGCTGCAACCGGGCTGTCTATGCCGCCGGAAATGAGTATCTCCGCTCTGCCGCCCGTTCCGACCGGCATACCGCCTGCACCTTTTAGCTGACCGCATCTTATGTATGCATATTTTTCGCGGATCTCGACCGCTACAACTGCGTCAGGCTTGTGAACGTCTACTTTCAGATGATGGTATGCTCCGAGCAGCGCTCCGCCGAACTGTGCGCTTATCTGCATTGAATCAAGCGGAAATTTTTTGTCTGACCGCTTAGAGACGACCTTGAAGGTTTTAATATTGCCCAAGATTTCCTTCAGATAAGGTACGCCTTCGGCGATTATTTTATCCATATTCTTGTCAACGGCGGCAGCCACCGAAAAGGCTGCTATTCCGAACACCTTTGAAACAGCCGACTTTGCGGCTTCAAAATCAAAATCATCATCCAAAGGCTCGACTGTAATGGTCGACTGCGATTTTTTGATCTCACAGGCTCCGCATGATTTCAGCCTGTACTTAAGGTTTTTTACAAGTATATCTTCAAACGATGAACGGTTAAGACCCTTTAAAGCCAACTCGCCGTCCTTTATCAGTATTATCTGTTTCATAAAAGCATCCTTTATTTTCTTCTTAGTGTTTTAAGACCGTCACGCAGAGCATCGCATAGAGCGTCAATGTCGGAAGTCTTTGTGTACCTTGAAAAGCTGAGACGCAGTGCACTGTCGGTACGGTCAGCCGAAAGTCCCATTTCGGTCAGAACGTGACTGCCCTTGCCCTTGGAGCAGGCGCTTCCGCTTGAGACATATATCCTTCGGCTTTCAAGAAAATGCAGCAGCGTTTCCGAACGGTAGTGTAAAGCGGAAATGTTCAGTATGTAGGGAAGTGAGCCTGAAAGGGGCGAATTGAACACAATCCCGTCAATTTCGCTCAACCGCCGGACGGCGTATTCATGGATTTCTCCGACCGCTTTCAGCGAACGCGCCGTGTCAAGCTCGTTCACCGCAGCGCCCAAAGCTAAAATCGCCGGAACGGCTTCCGTGCCGGAGCGCAGCTCCTTTTCCTGACCGCCGCCGAAAATTATAGGTTTTATATGAAGGCTTTTGGATTTGTATAAAAATCCAACGCCTTTCGGAGCGTGTATTTTATGTCCGCTGGCTGACAAAAGATCGACATGAAGCTTTGCAACATCGGTAGGTATTTTGCCGAATGCCTGAACGCAGTCACTGTGTATGACCGTGCCGGGGAAATGCGCCTTTATCTGCCTTGCTGTCTCCGGCACCGGGAATATACAGCCGGTCTCGTTATTGACATACATCATTGAAACGAGCACCGTGTCGTCGTCGACTGCCGAGATGACCTTTGAAGGGTCAATATTGCCGTCGCTCTCCGGCTTTATCCGGACGACCTCAAAGCCCTCGGCTTCGAGACTGTCGCACACCTTTGAGACCGACGGATGCTCGACCGAGGTAGTGACTATTTTTTTGCCGCGCCTTTTCAAAGCATTTGCTGTGCCGCGTATAGCAAGGTTGTTGGCTTCCGTTCCGCCTGAGGTGAAAAACACCTCGTCGCTCCGGCAGGACAGGGCAGCCGCAACGCTGTCCCTTGCCTCGCTCATTTTATATTCAGCCTGAGCGCCCATATCGTACAATGAGGACGGATTGCCCCAGTAAAGAGTCATGGCGTCAGCCGCAGCTTTTACCGCACTGTCGCATGGCTTTGTGGTGGCGCTGTTATCAAGATAAACAAAACCGTTCAAAACTATCCCTCAAAAATCAAGACTTTTTAACTTCAAATAATCATTAATGCACTACTTTCGCACATTACCTTTAACATTATACATTATATTGTGCTTTATTACAATAACTTTTTGCCTTAAAGATAGTGTTTTATGTAAATAAATAATTAACAACCGTGGAAGAATAAAGTAAGAAAATTACCGATTGGAGAATATCATGAATATTACAAAAAGAATGTATATAAGGATAATAAGCTTTGCCGCTGCCGTGGTTATTGCAGGCGCCTGTTTTATCATTATTGCCCATAATGAAATGACAGACCTTAAAAAACACATAAGCTACGGTTACAGCATGAATCTTTCGGAGCTTGACGGCAGCCTTTACAACATAAGCATTGCGCTTAAAAAAGCGCAGTACGCTTCGTCCGCCACACAGTTCAGTACCATTGCCGCAGAGCTTTGCTCGGAATCGACCGTTGCGAAAAATTCTCTGTCACAACTTCCGGCGCAAAACAGTGAGTTCGATTCGGTGGGAAAATTTCTGTCACAGGTTGGAGATTACACCCTTTATCTCTCAAAAAAGCTGATAAGAGGCGAAAATATAAGCGATGAGGAACGCGAAAACCTTCACAGTATGTCGCAGACAGCTTCGTCACTCTCGGAATCGGTCGGCGTCGTGAAAAACGAATACGATAAAGAAGGCGCATGGTCGGGAGAATTTTCGAGCGGCATAGGCATGAGCGTTACTTCGACCTTCGGCGACGATCTTCTTGAGCTTGAGGAGCTGTTAAACGATTATCCGTCGCTTGTGTACGACGGACCGTTTTCAGACCACATGCTCAAATCGAGAGCGCCCATGCTTGAAAACGAGCCCGAAATTTCGGAAGAGGAAGCCGGGGAAAAAGCGGCGTCGGCATTGGGAACTGCTCCCGAAAGGCTGCAAATGACCGAATCGGACGGAAAGCTGCCGGCATATGTGTTTTCCTCTGACAACGCTTCGGTATCCGTAACAAAAAGGGGAGGATATATAATATACCTCAGAAGGTACGAACCGGTCAGTGAGACGAAGATAAGCTATGAGGAAGCGGTCAATAAAGCATCGGAATTTCTGAACGGCTATATGTCTGGCTTTACGCCGACCTACTATTTTGCCGACGAGGGCGTGTGCACTGTAAACTTCGCATATAAGGACGGTGTGACACTTTGCTATCCCGACCTTGTGAAAATAGGCGTTTCGCTTGATACCGGCAAGGTCGTGCTCATTGAAGCAGCCGGCTATATCTCAAACCACCACACAAGAAGCATACCGACACCGAAATACTCAAGCGAGCAGGCAAGGGCAGTGCTCTCGGAATCGCTTACTGTAAATAATGTACGCAGGGTCATGATACCTACCGACGGTAAAGACGAAAAGCATTGCTACGAATTTGAATGTACGGGAGTGGACGGGGAAGAGCTGCTCGTGTATGTGAACGTCTCGAATTTAGAGGAGGAAAAGATACTTCTTCTCCTGCGCTCGGACGGCGGAACGCTGGCAAAATAAAAGCTTTTTCGGATGTTTCTTTTCATATCAAAAAGTTGGCAAAAATCCTTGACAAGCATAAGTATTTGTGGTATAGTACTAAAGCCGCATACTGTGGGCTCATAAAAGAGGATAATTTCCCGCCCGACCGTAGCGAGTCTTAAATCAAGGCAGGTGCCATGTAAAATGTACGCAATTATTGAAACAGGCGGAAAGCAGTACCGCGTAACCAGCGGCGACGTTATTTACGTTGAAAAGCTCAACGCCGCAGCTGATGAGACCGTAGTGTTTGACAAGGTCGTTGCTCTTAGCGATGATAACGGAGAGCTTAAAATAGGTGCTCCTTATGTTGACGCAAAGGTTGAGGGTGTAGTCCTTAAGAACGGCAAGTCCAAGAAGATAACCGTTTTCACCTACAAGCCCAAGAAATCAAGTTCACGCAAGATGGGCCACAGACAGCCGTACACCAAGGTCCAGATCAATTCGATCGGCTGAATTACGGTGTATGACTAAGGTCACTTTCTCGGTGCATGACGGGCTTATAACCGGCTTTCATATAACCGGTCACAGCTCGCGCTCCTCCCGTGATGAGGAGGGCAGGATAGTCTGCTCAGCCGTTTCGTCGGCGGCGTATCTTGTCGCAAATACCGTTACTGATGTGATAGGCGCGTCGGCAGACGCTGCTGCGGATGACGGTGATATGCATTTAGAGATAAGAAGTCATCTTTCCGATTGCCAGCCCATTATGAAGGGCATGGTGCTTCACATGAAAGAACTGGCTTCGCAGTATGAAGATCGTATAAGAGTATATTCGGAGGTGTAATCTCATGTTAAAGGTCAATATTCAGCTTTTTGCTCATAAAAAAGGTGTCAGCTCGACCAAAAACGGACGTGACAGTGAATCCAAGCGTCTCGGCGTAAAGCGCGCAGACGGCCAGTTCGTTCTCGCAGGCAACATTCTTGTTCGCCAGAGAGGAACTCACATTCACGCCGGTGAAAACGTCGGCAAGGGCTCTGACGATACGCTGTTTGCCCTTATTGACGGACAGGTCAGATTTGAGCGTCTCGGCCGTGACCGCAAAAAGGTTAGCATTTACGCTGTAGAGCAGTAAATCCTGTCTTCACGACCCGGGTTCGCCCGGGTCTTTTTCATATTAGCGGAGGAAATGAAATGTTTGTAGATGTAGCTAAAATTCATATAAAAGCCGGCGACGGCGGTAACGGCAAGGTGTCGTTTCACCGTGAAAAATATGTTGCCGCAGGCGGTCCCGACGGAGGAGACGGCGGCAGAGGCGGAAACATCGTTTTCAGAGTGGACGACAATATGTCAACCCTTGCGGATTTCAGGTATAAACGCAAGTATCTTGCCGAAAACGGTCAGCCCGGCGGCGCTGCACGCTGCAACGGAAAATCTGCGCCCGATCTTATAATGCGCGTGCCGCGCGGTACGCTTGTAAGAGATGCCGAAACGGGCAGGATAATTGCCGATATATCGGACGACGGCGATACGATAATAGCCAAGGGCGGCAACGGCGGCTGGGGCAACTGCCATTTTGCAACGGCTACAAGACAGGTGCCGAGATTTGCAAAGCCCGGCATACCCGGCGAGGAAATGGATATAACGCTTGAGCTGAAATTGCTTGCCGACGTGGGACTGATTGGATTTCCGAACGTAGGAAAATCAACCTTTATTTCGGTCGTCAGCGAAGCAAAGCCTAAGATAGCCAATTATCATTTCACAACGCTTGTCCCGACCCTCGGCGTTGTAAGGGTAGGCGACGGAAAGTCGTTTGTAATGGCTGACATTCCGGGACTTATCGAGGGCGCCAGCGACGGCATAGGCTTAGGTCATGAATTTCTGCGCCATGTCGAAAGATGCAGGCTGCTTATACATGTTATCGACGCGTCCGGCAGCGAAGGCAGGGATCCTATAGACGATTTCAATAAGATAAACCTTGAGCTTAAGAATTTCAGCCCCGATCTTGCCGAAAGAACGCAGGTAGTCGTTGCCAACAAATGCGATCTTACCGATGAAGACACACTTACCTCTTTAAGAGAATATTTTGAACATAGAGGGTACAAATTCTTCGAGTGCATGGCGGCAATCGCAGAGGGTACCGGAGACGTTATAAAATATGTAGCCTCGCTTCTTGACAAGCTGCCTCCGGTCGTGAAATACGAGCCCGAGCCTGAACCTGAAGAGGATCTGAACGTCAACAAAAAGCGTGAATTTACCGTTACAGTCGAGGACGGAGTGTATATAGTCGAGGCTCCGTGGCTTTTGAAGCTGCTTCAGACCGTTGATCCGGACGACTACGAGTCGCTCCAGTATTTTCAGAGGGTGCTGCGCTCAAGCGGCATAATCGACGCTCTTATAAATGCCGGTGTAAAGGAAGGCGACACCGTGAGCGTTTATGACATTGAATTTGATTATGTGCCTTAAGGGTGATCGTTATGAAAAATGCCTGTATGCTTAGTCCCTCGACGCTTGCCTTTGTAGGTGATGCGGTATATGGTCTGTTGGTCAGGACAAAGCTTTCCGAAGTAGAAAGACCGGTGGGCGAGCTGCACAAAAAATCAGTGGCTTATGTCAATGCCAACGCGCAGTACGAGGCGTTCTGTGCTGTTAAAGATATTCTGAGCGAAGATGAAATGGCTGTTTTTAAACGGGGACGCAATAATCATGTCGGTCAGATACCTAAAAGTACCACAGTCGCAATATACCATGCCGCGACGGGGCTGGAAGCACTTTTCGGATATCTCCACTTAAACGGTGAAAAGGACAGGATAAATGAACTTTTTTCGGTAATATGGGACTCATTTTCGGACAAGATTTGAATATGAGGGGGTGAAGGTATGAAAAAAATAGATATTAAGACCTCTGTCTTAGACTATGTTTTTATACTTTTAGGTTCAGTCCTTTATGCCGTTGCGATATCGGTTTTTATAGAGCCCAATGATGTCGTATCGGGCGGTGTGGTCGGTATAGCGCTTGTAATCAATAAGGTGGCAAGCTTTATCCCGGTTGGTATGGGAACTCTTATTATAAATATTCCTCTTTTTATAATCGGATTTTTAAAGTTCAAGACCGATTTTATCGTAAAAACAACGGTCACTACCGTTATATCGTCTTTTCTTATGGATGCGGCGGCAAAATGGCTTCCGAAATACACCGGAAATATAATGCTGGCGGCTATTGCGGGCGGTGTTTTGTCAGGAGCCGGCATAGCCGTTGTTATGCTGCGCGGAGCAACGACCGGCGGCACCGATATCGTTGCGAAGCTGATAAACAAAAAATACAGATATATAACTATCGGTCGTGTTTCCATGTTTGTAAATACGCTGATAATTTTAGCGGCAGGACTTATATACAACAGCTTTGAGGCTGTGCTTTATTCGGTGCTCAATCTGTTTGTGGAGTCGGTCGTTATCGACAAGCTGCTTTACGGCGCTGACAACGGCAAAATGCTGCATATAATAACCTCTTACCCCGAAAATATAATAAAGGGGATAAACGATATCGACAGAGGAGTCACCAAGATCGACGCGCACGGAGGATATACAGAGGCAGACAAAACTCTGCTTCTCTGCGTTGTGCGCCCGTCAGAGGTCTCAAAGGTGCTGTCAATAATAAAGGAATATGATGAAACAGCTTTCGTGACCGTTTCCGAGGTCGGTGAGATACTCGGCGACGGCTTCAGAAAATTGGATATGTAGATTTCTATATAAAATCAGTCGCCGCAAGTTTTTTTCTTACGGCGACTGATCGCTGCAACGCAAATATCCGCAGCTTAGCGAGCCTGCTGATTCTGCTGGTTCTGGTTCTGCTGATTCTGCTGATTCTGGTTTTGCTGGTTCTGCTGCTTATTCTGATTCTGCTGCTTGTTCTGGTTCTGATTGTTCTGGTTGTTCATGAAGTGTCACCCCGCTTTCGTGATTATTATTGACAGCTGCGGCTTAAATCATACGCAAAATGCTGATAATATTGAAGGGAAATAAATTTTATGCTGCCCAAAAGGTTTTACGAGAGAATGAAGGATATGCTGGGTGACAGGTTCGAGCTGTTCCTTGAAAGCTATAACTCGGTGCCGTACAGGGCATTGAGGGTCAATACGCTTAAAGCAAACGCAGAACTTGTGACTTCAAAACTGCCTTTTTTAACGAAAAAGACTCCGTTTTGCGATGACTCTTACTATATTGAAGACGGTGTTCGCCTCGGAAACCATCCGCTGCATCACGCAGGCGCTTTTTATATTCAGGAGCCGTCGGCGTCCTACGCCGTGTCGGCGATAGGTATTTCTGCAGGCGACAGGGTGCTCGACCTTTGCGCGTCACCCGGCGGAAAATCGACTCAGGCAGCGGCGGCTTTGAATAATACCGGCTTTATTTTGTCAAACGAATATGTTCAAAGCCGTGTCAGACCGCTTGCTTCAAATATTGAGAGAATGGGTATAGCAAATTCTGTCGTCACATCCATGAGACCTGACGAACTGTGCCCCATGTTCCGCGACTTTTTCGATGTTGTGATAGTTGATGCTCCGTGCTCGGGCGAGGGAATGTTCCGCAAAGAGTCGGCTGCGGTCGAAAACTGGAGCGAGGAAAATGTTATCGCCTGTCAGCACAGGCAGGGGAAAATACTTGACAGCGCGGCTCTTTCGGTCGCACCCGGCGGAAAAATAATTTACAGTACATGCACATATTCGCCGGAGGAAAACGAAATGACCGTGGCGGCGTTTTTGAAAGCACATACTGATTTTCATTTGATAAAGCCTGCCGTTATTGCAGGCGAACCGGCATTTGCAAAATACGCACCGGACACCGAAAACATTGAGTACGCGAAACGCATATTCAATTTTCACGGCGGCGAAGGTCATTTTGTGGCGCTTATCGAACGTGACGGCGAGCATATGCACCACGGTATTGATCGCGGCAAAGCAGCCGCAGTAAACAGGCAGTCAGATGCTTTGAAGGTATTCTCTGAATTCTTCGGCGATACGTTTTTTGACGATGTGCCGGAGAATGTCGCCGTCGTCAATGACTGCGTTTATATTATACCTAAGTGCGATCTGCCGCAGTCGCTGAAAACCGTCACAAAAGGGATCTTTGCCGGCAGTGTAAAGGGCAGCAGGTTTGTGCCGGAGCACGCGCTGTTCAACACATCGGCATTTTCGGCAAGAAGAAAAATCGACCTTGACTGTGACGATGAGCTTGCATTAAAATTTTTCCACGGTGAGGAAATACCGTGTGAGGAAAATTTGAAAGGATATACCGCCGTGCTTATAAACGGTATACCGGCAGGCTTCGGAAAAGCCTCATCAAAAGTTTTGAAAAATCATTATCCGAAAGGACTCAGAACGCTTTAAAGGCTGTAGGTGATTTTATGACCGGACAAAACAGATCGATACTTTCAGCACTGCTTGACATGGGTCAGGCACTAATGCAGAACGGGTCGGAGATCAACCGTGTTGAGGATACGTTATGCCGTATGGCGCATGCGTTCGGATGTACGAATGTAAACGTATTCGCAATATCAAACAATATAATCCTTACCGTCTCAATGCCGGACGGCGAGACCGAGACCATGACAAGGAGAATACTCGGCGGCAATTCTACGAATTACCGGGCGCTTGAAGAGCTTAATGAGCTTAGCCGTGCATTTTGTGCGGAGCCGACCGGTCCTTCGGAGCTGGTAAATAAAATAGCCGAAATAAAAAGTGCCGGGGTGAACAGGCTCAAGTCGTATATAGGCAGCGCTCTTGTGGGCGGCAGCGGCGCCTTGTTTTTCGGCGGCGGTGTGATCGACGCAGCAGCTGCGACCGTTATCGGCTTATGTATGTGTCTTATACAGCGTCATACGATGAAGATATTGAAAAACAACATAGTGTTCAATTTTCTTATATCGTTTATAATAGGCGTTCTTACAGCGCTTATCTCATTTTTGATACCTGCACTCAGTATAGGTCACGTTTTCACCGGTGATCTCATGATACTTATACCGGGACTTGCTATAACCGTTTCAATACTTGATGTGCTGCTGGGCGACACGGTGTCAGGACTCATGAGAGCTATGGAAAGCGTTCTGTCGGCAGCCGTGCTTGCGGTCGGATACGCACTCGCAATGCAGCTTTTAGGCACCGAAAACTCTACGCTTGATATCGGCGGTCAGACCGTTATCGTCAGTATCGCGGCATCGCTTTTCATGTCGCTCGGGTTTGCACTTATATATCAGCTGAGCATGAGACACCTGATAGTGACGTCAGTTACCGGAATGTCAGGATGGATCACGTTTCTTATATGCAGCCATATAGGTATGCAGGACTTTTATGCCGCCATGCTTGCAAGCATGACTGTAGCCGTGGTGTCCGAAGTCGCGGCGCGCATCCATAAAGCGCCGGCTGTATTCTTCCGCACACCTGCCGTTATGCCGCTGGCACCCGGAAAGCTCCTGTTCGGAATAATGGAGTCGCTCAACCTTCACAAGTGGTCCGTGCTTGGAACATATCTTATATCAACGCTTGAGTGGACGCTTGGTATAGCAGTAGGTCTTTGCGCCGTAAATCTTTTTGTCAAGGTCGTGTCAGGCTTGATGTACAGCAGAAGATCAGATCATTTTTGAGGTGGAAGTTATGGCGTTTTTAAAAGCAAAATGGATAGTACCAAAAGAATATAAAGATATAAAAACAGTTAATGTTTTTCACAAGGAACAGGATAAGACCGAAACTCTGCTGCCGGATAATTTGAAAAATCTCCATATAGGCTACCGCAAGGTCCTGAAGCTCGAGAAAAATAAAAATATAAGAATAAGAGTCACTGCCGATGATTACTACAAATTCTACTGCAACGGCAGGCTTGTAGGCATGGGTCCGGCTCAGGGGTACTTTTTTGACTATTACTGGAACGAATATGATCTGACAGATTTTCTGAACACTAAAGAAAATGAACTGTTTTTTGACGTTTACTATCACGGACTTATATCGCGGTCATACTGCAGCGGTGACGGGAGAATAGGGCTTATAGCCGAAATTACCGACGGCAGCGGTAAGGTCCTTGAATATACCGATGAGAGCTGGGAGTGCGGACGAATTGCCGCATATACCGGTCAAAAGGTGATAGGTTATGATACCTCATTCGCGGAAAACTATGACAGCCGTCTTGAAAACATAAAGTACGAACCGGCATCCCTGCGTACCGGCGACCATATATTCCATGATACCGCAGTCGACACGCTTGCGATCACTGAAAAAGCCCCGGTACATACCGAAAAACTGCCCGGAGGTGGATATTTTTATGATTTTGGCGAGGAGATAACAGGACATATAAAGATAACGGCGGAAGGAAAAGCAGGGCAGACAGTTCGTATTCTGCACGGCGAAGAGACCGAAGATACGCCGCTTAAGGTAAGATATAAAATGCGCTGCAGCTGTGTATGTGACGAGACATGGACGCTGAGACAAGGGGAGAACACGCGCACTCAGTATGACTATAAGGCATTCAGATATGCCGCAGTAATACCGGAGGACGGTGTGAAGATAAAGCATGTTTCGGTGGTTGTCAGACACTGGCGGTTTGACGATGCGTTCTGCACGCTGGAAACTAATGACGCCGATCTTAAAAAAGTATGGGATATCTGCAAAAGCACCGTTAAATACGGCGCGCAGGAGACCTTTGTCGATTGTCCTATGCGTGAAAAAGGGCAGTATGCCGGTGATCTTACCATTATGACTGCCGCTCATCTCGTGCTTACAAAGGATGCGTCACTGACAAGTAAGGCTATAGAAAATCAGGCGCAGTCCGCCGCTGTCTGCAAAGGTTTGCTTGCCGTTACGCCGGGGTCGCTCATGCAGGAAATAGCCGACTATTCACTTCAATTTCCGCTGCTTGCTTTGACCCACTATAAATGTACAAATGATCTGCGCTTTCTAAAGAAAAATCTTGAAACATCTAAGGAAATGATAGCGCATTTTGAAAAATACCAAAGAGAGGACGGACTGCTGGCAGGCGTCGACGACAAGTGGAACCTTGTTGACTGGCCGGAAAACCTGCGTGACGGTTATGATTTTCCGCTCTTAAGACCCATGGACAGAAATTCGCCGCCACATAATGTTATAAATGCGTTTTTTATAGGCGCGGTGTTAAAGACAGAGGAAATAAACAATATACTGGATATACCTTGTGAAAAGAAATCGAAAGGTCTGATAGAGGCTTTTAATAGAGCCTTTTTAAACGCAGATACAGGACTGTACACCGACAGTGAGAGTACATTACATTCCTCCCTGCACAGCAATGTGCTGCCGCTGTTTTACGGCTTTTGTCCTAAGAACAGCGTAGGGAAGATATGTGACCTTTTGCTGGAAAAAGGATTTTGCTGCGGAGTATATATGTCATATTTTGTTTTGAAGGCGCTTTGTAAAGCCGGGAGATATGAGGACGCGTACAGGCTGATAGTAAATAAAAGCGAGCACTCATGGCTGAACATGGTAAGTGAAGGCGCCACGACATGCTTTGAAGCATGGGGCAAGGATCAGAAATGGAACACAAGTCTGTGCCATCCGTGGGCTTGTGCACCGATATCTGTACTTGCCGAGGACATACTTCCCAACATGCCGCATTTAGGCCATATCGTTTATAAAGAACGTTGAAAAGCAAAGCGAGCCCGTCTTTAAAAGACGGGCTCGCTTTTTACGGCATAAAGCTATTCTTAATCAAACGGTTTCTATCTTGATAATATTGGTGTTTCCGGAAACGCCGTTGGTCATGCCGCCGGTAACGACTATGCGGTCGCCCTTTTTAAGACCGAAGGTAGAAACGGCAAGCTGTTTTGCGGTGTAGAACAGAACGTCGGTCGATTCGAAATGCTCACACATTACTGGTGTGACACCCCATGAAAGGGCTAATTTGTACCACGTTTTTTCATTGGTCGTAAGACCTAAAATATCGACCGGTGAACGGAAACGGGATACCATTCTGACCGTCATACCCGATATTGAACAGACGGCGATAGCCTTCGCGTCGATATCTATAGCCATTCCGCATGTGGCGTGGGAAATTGCGTCAACTGTGTTCTTGATCTTGAATTCCGATGTTAAAAATCTTTTTTCGTAATGAATGTTCTGCTCGGTCTGCTCAGCAATACGGGACATTGTGCTGACGGTCAGCACCGGATATTTTCCGGCAGCCGTTTCGCCCGAAAGCATTATGGCGCTCGTGCCGTCATAGACAGCATTTGCAACGTCCGAGATTTCAGCTCTTGTCGGTCTCGGGTTATGGATCATGGACTCCAGCATCTCGGTCGCCGTGATGACGCGTTTGCCGAGCAGGCGACACTTTGTTATGAGGTGCTTTTGTATCGCCGGGAGCTCCTCAAACGGAATTTCAACACCCATGTCTCCGCGTCCTATCATTATACCGGCGCACTCGGCGCATATTTCATCGATGTTGTCAACGCCTGAGCGGTTTTCGATCTTTGCTATAAGATCAATGTTTTCAGCGCCGTTTGCCGCCATGAATTCCTTGACATCTATAAGATCCTGCTTGCAGGAAACAAATGAGCAGGCAACATAGTCTACGCCGTTTTTAATGCCGAAAAGCAGATCGTCCTTGTCCTGATCGCTTAAATATTTCTGCTTCAACACCTTGTTCGGGAAGCTCATGCTCTTGCGGTTTGTAAGCTCGCCGCCGGCTATTACCTTACAGACAACATCGGTGTCGGTAAGGCTCGTTACTTCAAATATCAGCAGACCGTTGTTGAGCAGCAGCCTGTCGCCGACCGACAGATCCTTTGCAAGTCCTTCATAGCTGACCGACACTCTGCTGCTGTCGCCCTCAACATCAAGGGTGGTGAAGGTGAAGGTGTCGCCGTCTTTTAAAGTGACACCGCCGTTTTTGAAGGTCTTTATTCTGTATTCCGGACCTTTTGTGTCAAGCATTATCGCGATAGGGTAGTTCAGTTTTTTTCTCACCTTTTTTATAAGCGCGATCTTTTCAAGATGCTCCTCGTGCGTTCCGTGTGAAAAGTTGAGTCGCGCGACATTCATACCTGCCCTGCACATTTCGGTCAGCGTATTTTCATCGCTGCATGCCGGACCTATCGTGCAGACTATTTTTGTTTTCCTCATATATTAAGCGTCCTTTCGGTAAAATATCAAAATCAAATCCAGTATATCATACTTTTGCCGAAAAATCATCATATTTTTTGAATTTACATGAATTTAACATGGAAAGTATCCGCGGCGCACAGGACAGGCGTGATTGACAAAGCGATTTCGAAAGGGTATAATCAATTTGATTTATCAATGTCACAAGGGGCTTTATATATGAACGATCATAAATTTATGCCGGCGGATATACTGCTGCCGAAAAAAGGATTTGAAAAGTGGGCTGTCATTGCATGTGATCAGTTCACGTCCGATAAAGAATATTGGGATGAGCTGACGACATTTGTGGGCGATGCACCGTCCGCACTTAAGATAACACTGCCCGAAGCCTACCTTGACGGCGACCCCTCATGCCTTATAGAAAAGGTCAACCGCAATATGGCTGAATATCTTGAAAGCGGCGTTTTGGAGGAAACAAAGAACGCTATGATTTATGTTGAGCGCACGCAGTCTGACGGCAGGATAAGGCGCGGTGTGGTCGGAAAAATAAACTTAAATGATTATGACTACAGGCAGGGCACCGACGCACCTATAAGGGCGACCGAGCGTACCGTTGCAGAACGCATACCGCCGAGGGTGAATATAAGAAAAGACGCTCCTTTGGAGCTGCCGCATGTGCTGCTGCTTGCCGATGATCCTAATATGGAGATTATTGAACCGCTGTCAAAAAAGACCGATACAATGAAATTGGCATATGATTTTGACCTTTCTATGGGCGGCGGACATATAAAGGGCTGGTTTTTGAATGACAAAGACATAAAAGACGTATCGTCCGGGTTCGATGCTCTGGCAAAAGAGCGCAGTGACGGCATGGTTTTTGCCGTCGGCGACGGCAATCATTCACTTGCCGCTGCCAAGGAATGCAGCCTTTTATCAGACTGTGAAGCAGCAAAATACGCGCTTGTCGAGGTGGTAAACCTGCATGATCCCGCTATAGAGTTTGAACCTATTTATCGCGTTGTATTCGGTGCCGATCCAAAGAAAGTGCTGAATGATTTCAAAAGCGCTTTGGGCAAATGTGATAATGGTCACCGATTTACATGCGTTTATAAAGGCGGCGAAGAGGTCGTAAATGTACCGGCATCATCAAAGCTGCCGGTCGCAACTCTTGATAATTGGCTTGACCGGTATATAGCCGATAATAAACTAAAGGTTGATTACATTCACGGTGAGGACACCGTGCGCGACCTTTGTAAGTCAGAGAATACCATCGGATTTATTTTTGACGGAATGAAAAAGGATGAGCTGTTTGCCGCCGTCAGTGCAGACGGTTCGCTGCCGAGAAAGACATTCTCAATGGGACACGCTAAGGACAAACGTTATTATATTGAGGCGAGAAGGATAAAGAATTGACAGACCGTGTAAATGAAAAACAGCCGTTGTGCTTTAAAATACTGCTTGCCGCCTTCAGTGCCGTTTTGCTGCTGTTTTTGGGAGTAGATCAGGCAGCGCTTTCCGATGACGCCAAGGTGTTAATTTCGGACGCGATTATTTTGACAACGCTTATTATTTCGGCTGGTGTTGCCTTTTTCGGTATAAAGGGCGGCTTGCCCCAAAGACGGACGCTGCTGTTGATAATTTTCGCGTGCGGTTTTGCAATGCGTCTTGCTTATGCGGTAAGATACGGCTACTATGAGCATCAGCACGATGTTGAAGGTCTTAACACATCGGGACATCTTTCATATATTTATAAGCTTGCCACCGACGGTATGCTGCCCGACACAAACGACTGGCAGTACTGTCATCCGCCGCTGCATCATTTTTTGGCGTCGCTTGTCGTGAGGGCGTCTTTGGCACTCGGTAAAACATACGATGCGGCATTTGAAAATATACAGCTGCTGACCGTGCTTTACTCGACCCTTACGGTCTTTGCCGGTAATGCGATAATAAGGGAGTCAAAAGCCGGCAGTTCGCTTGAGGTCTGGCTGACGGCGCTGCTTGCGTTCCATCCGGCTTTCATAATCCTTTCAGGCAGCATAAACAATGATATGCTCACTGTGATGCTGATGACCTATGCCATGCTGTACCTTATGAGATGGTACAGGTCGCCGTCTTTTAAAAGTGCAGCCCTATGCGGACTGTTTACAGGGCTTGGCATGATGTCAAAATTCTCCGCCGCTATGATTGCTGTTTCGGCAGCTGCCGCGGTGCTTATAAAATTTTTCACCGAAAAACAGCTTAAATTTCCAAAGGTACTGCTGCATGCATCCGCCTTTTGCGGAATTATGCTGCCGCTCGGCTTGTGGTATCAGATAAGGAATTATTATCTGTTCGGTCAGGCGATAGGCTATGTTGCGCCTATCGGCACGGGCAGCAGGCTTTATATAGGCGATATCAGCATTGTAAAACGTTTACTGCTGCCGTTTTCGGGTGAGCTTCACGGCGTTTATGCCGATGTCTGGAACGAATTTAACCTGTGGCAGTATCTGCTGAGAAATTCACTGTTCGGTGAATACGGCTTTGGAAATGATATGGCTGCTGCGGTGTTGATTATTGCAAATTTTGCGCTGGTAATAATATCGCTGGCAGCGCTCGTTGTAATCATCAAAAAACGCAGCCTGCTTATATCTTCGGTACCGGTGATATCGGTTTGGCTTTTGCAGATGATATCCTTTGTAATTTTTAACATAAAGTACCCGTACCGCTGTTCCATGGATTTAAGATATATTGTTCCGACCGTTATCTGTGGACTTTCATTTATAGCAGCCGCGCAGGGAAGTATAAAAGACCGCTGTACCGCGGTTTACAGCACATTAAAAGATATTTTCAAATTTTTGGCGGCACTGTTCTGTGCAGCTTCGGTCATCATATTTCTATAATTTTGTTGTAATTTTTGTATTTTGAGTGTATAATACCCTTGATAATATTTTGGGAGGTAATGCTGATGGGCGGATTGATCGGTATAATAATGGACAGGGGCTCAATTTGGCAGATAATCAGTTGGATAATCTCGTCCACTGTGGTAGTATTGCTTGTGCTCCCCGTGCATGAATTTGCACACGGTCTTGCCGCCACAAAGCTTGGTGATCCCACGCCGAGATATCAGGGCAGGATGTCGCTCAACCCGATGCGGCACATAGATTACTTAGGCTCACTGTTGATATTTTTAATAGGCTTCGGTTGGGCAAAACCGGTGCAGGTCGATGCGAGGTACTTTAAAAATCCCAAGGGCGGCATGGCGATAACCGCGCTTGCCGGACCGCTTTCAAACATAATAGTTGCGTTTATCTCGTCATTTTTGTACAGTGTTTTGAGATTTGTTTATGTGCTGACGCTGCCGTATGGCTTTTGGCTTTCGGTCATAAACTTTTTTGCACTTGTGTTTTATTATATTACCATAATAAATATCTCTCTTGCGGTATTCAATCTCGTGCCTATTCCGCCGCTTGACGGTTCCAAGATACTTGCTGTGCTTCTGCCTGACAGGATATATTATCAGCTTATGAGATATGAAAGATATTTCATGATAGTACTTATGGCTCTGCTCCTCTACGGTTCGTCTTTTTCAAGTTTTCTTAACAGGATCGATGCGGGAATATACAGCATTTTCCAATATGTAACCTGGCTTCCTTTCAGTCTGATACTCGGAGCGTGAATATGGACAAGCTTGAGTATAAAATCGACGGCTTTGAGGGTCCTCTCGATCTGCTGCTTTATCTGATATCAAAAAACAAGCTCGATATAACCGATATCAAGCTGACCGTGCTGGTCGACCAGTACATTGAGCAGATACGGCTTATGCAGCTGAATGATATGGATGTAGCAAGCGAATTCCTTGAGATGGCGTCAAGGCTTATATATCTGAAAACAGTAAGTCTGCTGCCCAAGCACGAGGAAGCCGAACAGCTCAGAGAAGAGCTGACCGAGGAACTCATGGAATATGAGCGCTGCCGAAGGATAGCAAAGCTGTTTTCCACCATGACGGGCGGATTTGATACATTCATAAAGCAGCCCGAAAAAATCGAATTTGATAAAACATACCGCAATACGCACGAAAAAGAGCTTGTGCTCAAGTCGTACATTGCCGCCGTGGGACGCGGTCAGCGCAGATTGCCGCCGCCTACCACCGTTTTCAGCAAAATTGTGGCAAGAAAAATTGTTTCGGTGTCATCAAAAATAGTGTTCGTATTAAAAAGCCTTATGAGAGGCGGCAGGGAAAAGGTAAGCTCCCTTTTCAAAGGAGCGGAGAGCCGGTCTGAGCTGGTCGCGACATTCCTTGCGGTGCTTGAGCTTTGCAAGGCTAACCGCATCCACCTTGACGGAGAGGGCACAGACATGCAGATATCGGTAGTAAGGGAGAGAAAAAAGTGACCGTAAATGAAATGATACCGGCATTTGAAGCCGTGCTTTTTGCAAGCGGTGAACCGGTCGAGACCGAAAGGTTTTGCCAGATATTCGATACCGACTACGAAACGGTCGACGGTGTTATGAAGATGCTTTCCGACCGGCTGCTTGACAGGCAAAGTGCCATAAGACTTCTGAAACTTGAAAATTCATATCAGCTTGCCTCAGCTAAGGAATATGCGGAATATATAAGAGCCGCGCTTGATTTAAGGCGTAAAGCTCCGCTTTCTCAGGCGGCACTTGAGGTGCTTGCCGTTATAGCTTATAATCAGCCTGTTACAAAGGCGTATGTTGAGCAGGTGAGAGGCGTTGACTGCTCAGGCGTCGTTTCGACACTTGTTGAGAAGGATCTTCTTGAGGAAAGAGGCAGGCTTGAGCTGCCGGGCAGACCGCTGCTTTACGGTACAACAGCCAATTTTCTGCGCTGCTTCGGGCTGTCGTCGCTTGTCGATCTTCCCGATGTTCCTGCCGACGAAACGGTCGAGGACCCGGACGGTCAGCTGAAAATGCTGTCTGCCGATGTTGCCGATCTTGCACGCCGTATGAATGAAGAAATTGAGGATATTGAGGAAAGCGGTGAATAATTTGTGACCGCACTTTTGATAATAGGTATCGTAGTCCTGATAATTGCGCTTTTGCTTTTGTGCAGTGTCTCACTCCATGTAAAATATGACGGTGAGGCGTCGGCTGAGATAGGATATCTCTTTCTGTCGTTTTCTTATCCAAAAAAGAGAAAACTTAAGAAGCAAAAAATAAGCGATGAACAAAAGAAAGAAGAAGACAAGCCGCATAAGACAGGCACAGTAAAAAAGCTTATCGATGAGAAAGGTTTGTCCGGAGCAGTATCTGAGCTTTCCGAGGCATTAATGGCGATAGTAGGCGGTCTTAAAACAGCAGCAAGGCATCTGCGCGTAAATAAATTTGACCTTTTTATAAAGGTGGCGTCCGACGACCCTGCAAAAACGGCGGTCACATACGGTGCGGTCTGTGCGACTGTTTACCCGACGCTTGACTTTCTTTACACACATCTTAAGTTCAGCAATAATAAGACCAATGTTTCGGTTACGAGTGATTTTAATTCAAAAGAATCAAATATCGCCTTTGAGGGAAGGTTTAAATTAAGGCTTTGGTTTGCCGCTTTGGCAGCGGCAAAAATACTTGCCATGATAATAAAGCAGAAATTCAAAGAAATACTCAGCAAACAAGGGTACAAAAGCGAAGGCAGCAAAGCATTGCGGTACCCTGACGATATAGGAAAGCAAGAGAGGAATGATCGATAATGGCAGAAAACAATATCAGCAATATCATGAACGTCACAATGGAAAAGATCCGTGCTCTGGTCGATTCCGGCACGGTGGTGGGCGATCCCATCGTTGTCAATGATATAACGATGATACCGATTTCAAAGGTGTCATTCGGACTTGCATCCGGAGGCTCTGATTTTCCGCGCAAAACGCCGGGCGAAAACCTTTTTGGCGGCGGCGGCGGAGCCGGTGCTACCGTGACACCGGTAGGATTCCTTGTTATAAAAGGAAGCGACGTCAGAATGGTCAATGTCAATTACAATGAGTCCTCAGTTGAAAGAGCCGTCTCGGCTGTTCCGGATGTTGTTGAAAGGATAACCTCGATATTTAAGAAAGACAAATAATATAGAAGAATAGAATTAAAACCGCACTTTCACCATATCTATTCAAAAAGGGAGTTGTGAGAGTGTGAAAGGTTTGAAGTTAACTGTAATAAGACGGTTCGCCGCCGCGGCAGCGGCGGCGTTCGTGCTGCTTTTTTCTGTTTCTGTAAGTGCCTCCGCATTGGACGTGTCGGCAAAAGGCATGGTACTTATGAACGCCGATACCGGCGAAATACTTGCCTCAAAAAACGCACATTTAAGATTATCAATGGCAAGCACGACCAAGCTCATGACCGCTCTGCTGCTTGCAGAGACCGGTACTCCGGAAAAAGTCGTGGTAACAACAAAGCAGATGGTGACGGTCGAAGGGTCGTCCATGGGTCTGCTTGAGGGAGACCAGGTGTCATATCATGCGCTGCTTGCCGGTATGCTGCTTTCGTCCGGTAATGACGCAGCAAACACCACTGCAATAGCGGTGGCAGGCTCGGTTGATAAATTTGTGCAGATGATGAACGACCGCGCAGAGCAGATAGGCATGACAAATACGCATTTTGTCACCCCCTCCGGACTTGACGATGACGAGCATTATTCGACCGCCTACGATATGGCGCTGCTGGCTGTCGAGGCGCTGAAAAATAAATATCTTGCATTTGCTGCGGCAAGCAGGACCATGACGGTAAGCTACGGATCACCGCCGTATGACCGCACGCTTACAAACCATAACAAGCTGCTTGGCAGCTATGACGGGTGCATAGGTCTTAAAACGGGATTTACCAAAAAATCGGGAAGATGCCTTGTGTCGGCTGCAAGGCGCAACGGATGTACTGTTGTTGCGGTCACGCTTTGTGACCCTGACGACTGGGATGATCACCGCGCTTTACTTGACTATGGGTTCGGATGCCTTGAGCCTGTAGATGTTACATATAAATTTGAGGACAATACCATACCTGTGGCAGGCGGCGACGCCGATCGTGTCAGGATCGCAACGGGACAGTATATCTGCGGATGCACTGCCGCGTCAAAGGAAAGGGTGACGGGGGCTCTCCGTATACTGCCCTTTGTTTATCCCGATGTTTCACCGGGCAGGATAGTGGGATATGTCGATTATACCTATGATAACAGGGTCATAAGGACCGAGCCGGTATATGCGCTCGGAGATGTGAAATATAAAAATGTAAACAAGAGCTTTTCGGATAAGGTGAAGGATAATCTGCTGAATCTTACAGGGCTTTTAAAGTGAAATTTCAGGGAGAAAACAATGGCTGTGGAAAAAATAAGACTGCAAAAATATCTGTCACAGTGCTCTGTCGCGTCGCGCCGCGCCGCAGAAGAGCTCATTGAACAGGGAAGGGTAAAAATAAACGGGCGCAAGGCTATCTTGGGCGATAAGGTCGACCCCGTGCACGACAAGGTGCTCGTATGCGGAAAGCCTGTTGCCATGTCCGACGAAAAGAAGTATATAATGCTTCATAAGCCGCGCGGATTCATTACGACCTTGAGCGACGAGCAGGGCAGAAAATGCGTTGCCGATCTCGTCTCGGACGTCGGAGTGCGTCTGTTTCCGGTCGGCAGGCTCGACCGCAACTCAGAGGGGCTTCTGCTTATGACCAACGACGGTGAATTTGCAAATCTGCTGACCCATCCGTCGCGCCACGTTTCAAAGGTGTACAGGGTCACCGTAAGAGAAAAGCCGACCGAAGAACAGATAATAAAGATGGCATCAGGTATGCAGCTTGAGGATATGACGACCCTGCCGTGCGACATATCGGTCGCAGAAAAGTATGATGACCGCACGGTGCTGAGATTTGTGCTGTACGAAGGAAAAAACCGTGAAATAAGAAAACTGTGCGAGGCGGTGGGACTTACCGTTATAAGGCTGAAACGCACGGAAATAGCCGGAATAAAGCTTGGCATGCTTCAGCAGGGTAAGTGGCGCGAGCTTAACGAAAAAGAGGTCAAAAAGCTGATGAGCGTCAGCGTTTCAAAGGAGTTTCAGAAGGATGATAGAAATACGCCCCGAAAGAAGAGCAGACGCTCTTGAGCCGCTTTATAAACAGCGCGGTTTAAAAATTAATGAAAATTCAACGGCTGCCGTAGCCTATGATGGTGAGACCGTCATAGGCTTCTGCCTTTTTGATATGGAAAGTGACAGACTGACTGTCAGATGTATTGAGCCGGAAGGCGACATCATGTTTGCCGACGGATTGTTGAGATCGGCACTTCATATCGGCACCGAAAACGGGATAATGACAGCATTTTACAGTGACGAAGCGCCGGTGCATTTGCTTAAAAAGCTTAAATTTGTCAAAAGCGAAACTGAAAAAGAACTTGATGTGAGTCTGCTCTTTAAATCATGCAAAAATTGCGGATGATTTTGTAAAATTATACTTGTTATTTTTTTATTCTCGGTATATAATGTACGGTGGCAGAATTTTAGAATATTTTTGCAATTAAAACACAAGTTAACGGTACAAAGCACTGCTTTGCACCGCATTTGTGCGAACGGAGGAATAATAATGGACTGTGAAAACGGAATTTCACGCCTCGCGAAGGAAAACTCCGCAAAACCGGAGACCGACGCTTACAAGCGCCTTTCTTTCCTTTTTGACGGCGGTGTATATACCGAGATCGACAGGTTTGCAAAAAACGGCGATGCCGGCTGCGGAGTCGTTGCCGCTTACGGTAATGTAAACGGAGCAGGAACCTATGCCTACTCGCAGGATGTGACAGAATTTTCGGGTGCTATGAACAAGGCGCAGGCAGCAAAGATCGCAAAGGTATACGACCTTGCTCTCAAAAACGGCTGCCCGGTCGTAGGTATTTTTGACTCAAAGGGCGCTTTCGCAGACGACGGAGTCGACGCTCTTAACGCTTACGGTGAGCTTATCGCAGCGGCAGGCAGACTTTCGGGTGTAGTGCCCATGATATCGGTTGTTGCAGGAGCGTGTGTCGGTTCCGCTGCCGTGCTCGCCAATATAGCTGATGCAACGGTCATGACCGAAAATGCGGAGCTTTGCTTAAGATCTTCAGCCGTTACAGGAAACGGTAAGGTCGGTACCGCTCAGTCTGCGGCAAAATCGGGACTTGCGGATGTTATCGCCGCCGATGACAGCTCGGCTATGGAGTCTGTCGCTGCTATACTTGCCGCACTTCCTTCAAACAACCTTTCGGTACCGTCTGTTGCCGATTATGTTCCGGCTGTCTATTCGGGCGACGGCATGGATGCGTCGGTAAGTTCGGTTATAGATGAAAACAGCTTCTTTGAGCTTTTGGCTGAGTACGGCAAATGCGCGAAGGTCGGCTTTGCGAGAATAGCAGGTGAATCGGTCGGCGTAGTTGCAGCCGGAGGATACGGAAATGACGACAGGATATGCGGAGAGGGCGCTGCGAAGATCGCACGTTTCGTAAGACTTTGCGATGCATACTCACTTCCGGTAGTTACGTTTATCGACTGTGCAGGCTTTATGGGCGACGGCGATGAGGAGCTTGACGGTTCATTAAAGGCTGTGTCGGCTCTTACCGCCGCATACTCGGAGGCTACAACAGCCAAGGTGTCGATAATCACAGGCAAGGCTTACGGACTGGCTTATACCGCACTTGCAGGCAAGGCGTCCGGCACAGATGTCGCTATCGCACTTGCTGATGCTGCCGTATGCGCTCTCGAGCCGATGACGGCGGTCCAGTTCCTTTACAAGGACAGACTGGGCAATGAAAAACGTGAGGATCTCGAAAAAGAATATGCACTTTGCGAGGGCTCACCTTTGAAGGCTGCCGAAAACGGCGATATAAACGCGGTCGTAACATCGGAGGATCTGACCCAGTCGGTCATTGCCGCACTTGATATGCTGGCTTCAAAGCGTGTCTCAACACTTGATAAGAAACATTCGAATCTTCCGATTTACAGATAATAAAGATAAAAGCAGATCTCCAAAGATGCCGCCTGTGGAGATTTTGTCCTATAAATTTTCAAATCATTAAAGCGGCGGAATGGAGATAATATTATGAGACAGTTCAAGATCACAGTCAACGGAAAAGCATATGACGTAAATGTTGAGGAGAAGGTTGGCTCTGCCGCGGCTGCGGCTGCAGCTCCGGCTCCGGCTCCGGCAGCACCTGTTGCTGCACCGACAGCGGCACCTGCACCTGCACCTGTCGCAGCACCTGCACCGGCAGTCGCAGAGGCAGGAGAGGGCGCAGCGGTCGAGGCTCCTATGCCCGGTACTATACTTAAGGTTCTGGTTTCGGCAGGACAGTCGGTATCTAAGGGCGATACCCTTCTTATACTTGAAGCCATGAAGATGGAAAACGAAATAACCGCCCCGTCGGACGGAACCGTTTCTGCGGTGTGCGTCGCGGCAGGAGATGCCGTTGAGGTCGGTAAGACTCTTGTTACTATAAAGTAATTTACACTGTCCTTTTTAAAGGGAGGAGATCACAATGCAGAAAAAGATCGGCATTACAGAGACCGTGCTGCGTGACGCGCATCAGTCGCTTATCGCCACGCGCATGACTACACAAGAAATGCTTCCAATGCTTGAACAGCTTGATAAAATCGGTTTTCACTCGCTTGAGTGCTGGGGCGGCGCAACATATGACGCCTGCCTTCGCTTCCTTGACGAGGACCCGTGGGCAAGACTTCGCCTTATACGCGAAAAGTGCCCGAACACTAAGCTCCAGATGCTTTTCAGAGGACAGAACATGCTCGGCTACAGACATTATGCCGACGATGTTGTTGAATACCTTGTGCAGCGCTCTGTAGCAAACGGTATAGATATCATCCGTATATTCGATGCGCTTAACGATATCCGTAATCTCGAGACCGCAATAAACGCCACCAAAAAGGAAAAGGGCGCTCATGTACAGGCGACCGTGTCGTACACGACCGGACCGGTCTTTGATCTTGAGTACTACACAAAATACGCAAAACAGCTTGAGGATACCGGTGCGGATTCGATATGCATAAAGGATATGGCGGCACTGCTCACTCCTTACACTGCATATGATCTTGTAAAGGCTATCAAGGAAACTGTCAAGATACCTGTACAGGTACATTCGCACTATACCTCGGGACTTGCTTCCATGGTCATGCTGAAGGCTATTGAAGCCGGCGCTGATGTTATTGACACCGCTATGTCGCCGCTTGCGCTCGGCACTTCACATCCGGCTACCGAGTCAATGGTCGCGGCACTCAAAGGTACCGAATACGATACCGGTCTTGACCTTGAAGCACTTGATAATATTTCAAAATATGTCGAAACGCTGCGTCAAAAGTATATAGCCGAGGGACTGCTCAGCCCCAAGATGCTCGAAGTAAACGCAAAGGCGCTGATCTATCAGGTGCCGGGCGGCATGCTTTCAAATCTGCTTTCTCAGCTTAAGCAGGCAGGTAAGGAAGACAAGCTGTCAGAGGTTCTTGAGGAAGTGCCGAGAGTAAGAGCGGACTGCGGATATCCGCCGCTTGTTACTCCGTCGTCGCAGATAGTCGGTACACAGGCTGTGTACAACGTTATAATGGGCGAACGCTATAAGATGGTCACCAAGGAATTTAAGGGACTTGTAAAGGGCGAATACGGCAATACGCCGGTAGCTATTGATCCTGATTTCAGGGAAAAGATCATCGGAGACGAGCAGCCTATAACCTGCCGTCCTGCGGATCTTCTGGAGCCGGAACTCGAAAAGCTGCGCGCCGAGTGTGCAAAGTGGTCCGAGCAGGAGGAGGATGTGCTGTCATACGCACAGTTCCCGAAGGTTGCAGTCGATTTCTTTGAAAAGAGAGCCAACAAAAAGTATCAGGTCGACTCAAAAAATGCCGACGCGGAAAATAAAGTCCATCCGATGTAAAAAAAGTGTTGATATTTGACATTGGGTGTGATATAATACCCCGTGTCACTGTGAGTTTAACTTTATCGGAGGTTTTTTATAATGAATGTTTGGCAGATCGTAATCGGTTCGGTCATGATGCTTGTTTGCCTGATAATTATTGCTATCGTGCTTTTACAGCAGGGCCGTCGCAGCGGTGTCAGTGCTATTTCCGGCGGTGCGGATACTTTTCTTGCTAAATCCAAGTCAAGAAGCAAGGACGCAAAGCTTGCCCGTCTTACAAAGGTAATGGCAGTCATTTTCTTTGTGATCGCGATCGCAGCAAACGCTATTGCAATCGCTGTCAAGTAATTTAAACAGTATATATCTAAACTGATAAAAGACCTACGGAAAGATTTCCGTAGGTCTTTTTTTATTAGATATATTCATCCGAATGACGGTACTCGGTCGGTGTAAGACCTGTGATCTTTTTAAATGTTTTGTTGAAATTAGCGGTATTGTTAAATCCGCATTTTACCGCTATATCAAGTATGTTCAATTCGTTGTCGGCAAGGAGCCTTATCGCAGCGTCAATACGTCTTGAGTTTACATAATCCCACAAATGTATTCCACTGACCGAGTAAAAGAGGGCTGAAAAATAATTAGGACTTAATCCTGCTGCCGAGGCAAGACTTTGCAGCTCAAGCTGCTCCGGATAGTGGGCGTCGATGTATTTGATAACATCGCGCACCGGCTTGGACTTGTCCTTGCTGACGCTTTCAGTCGCCGGGCTGTAACCGTGGTCGCGTATCAGCGATATCAGCATCATATTGAGATATGATTTTACCGCAAGGGGATATTCGGGCAATTTGAGCGAAATCTCAAGCCTTATTTTTTCCATTATGTCCGATAAGTATGCAGCGGAACGTCCGTCTATGTGATTGCGGAAGCTGTCGCTGTGCGAAAAGCAAAGACCGATGTTCTGCTCGGAAAGACTGTCGCTGTCCTTTCCCCAGAGGTAACGCGGCTCGAACTGGATATTCAGCATGTTGAGTCCGCCTCCGTCAATGTGCCTTGCACAGTGCTGCTCGTTGCCGGCAAAAACAAGCATACTGCCCCTTTCAATGCGATATATTTTATTGCCAGACATGTATATGCCGCTGCCGGAAAGCACCTTGGAAATTTCAAATCTCAGATGACTGTGATTTCTGAAGGGTCGGTCGCCGGGTTCAATCATGACCTCCCACATTTTGAGAAGAATACTCCCGTCTGCAGCTTTAATACTCCCTATGTCCGTAATCATATGCAGGACCGCCTTACCGTAATATAGTTTGCAAATTCATTAATATAGTTGATGAAACCTGATTGCAATAAATCTATAATTTAATTAAATGATAAACCTTAATACATATTAAGTCAATAATAATTTAATTTGGAGGCTCAAAATGGTGAACACATGCTCTTGCCCGTCCGATCTCAGAATAACCGATATGCGTTTTGTGGACATAGACGGGGCGCCGAAAAGGTGTACGATACTTAAAATCATGACCAATCAAGGGCTATGCGGCTACGGTGAGGTCAGAGATGCATCGAGCAAGACCTATGCGCTCATGCTCAAAAGCAGGATACTCGGTGAAAATCCCTGCAATGTTGACAGGATATTTCACAAGATAAAGCAGTTTGGCGGTCCTTCCCGTCAGGGCGGCGGCGTTTCCGGAATTGAAATTGCTTTGTGGGATCTGGCTGGCAAGGCTTACGGCGTACCTTTATATCAGCTTTTGGGCGGCAAGTTCCGCGATGAGGTGCGCGTGTACTGCGATACCGATGTTGACGGCAAGCACACCGGTCACGATATGGGTCTTGCTCTTAAAAAGCGTATGGAAATGGGCTTTACTTTTCTGAAAATGGATCTTGGCATAGGTCTTTTGCTTGATGAGCCCGGCACCATAAACGCTCCTTTGGGTTTCATAGACGACATGAAAAAATATGCGCCCCATATATTGAATGTTCAGGGCGGTTCGGTCACTGCCGACATGGTAAAGGCGCAAAAAAGCTATTCTATAGTAACTACGGCACATCCGTTTACAGGTATTCACCTTACCGAAAAGGGCCTTGATTATCTTGAGAACTATGTTAAAGAGGTAAGGAAGGTTATAGGCTACGACGTGCCGTTGGCAATAGATCACTTTGGTCATGTCTGCGTTGAGGATTGCATAAGGTTTGCCCGACGCATGGAGCCGTACAATCTTGCATGGCTTGAGGATATGGTTCCATGGATATATACCGATCAGTATGTGCGGCTTAAAAACAGCACGACGATACCGATATGTACAGGTGAGGATATTTATTTGAAGGAAGGCTTTGAAAAACTTATAAAGGCTGGCGGTGTGTCGGTGATACATCCCGACATTCTGACCTGCGGCGGCGCTTTGGAGCTTAAAAAAATATCAGACATTGCCGATGAAAACGGCGTGGCTGTGGCGATCCACATGGCTGAAAGCCCGGTTGCCTGCCTTGCGGCAGTGCATACTGCTGCTGCCATGCATAATGTGCTGGCGCTTGAATTCCACTCGGTTGACGTACCGTGGTGGTCTCAGATGGTGACCGGAATAGACGATCCGATATTTAAAAACGGATTTATAAAGGTACCGGAAAAACCGGGACTCGGCTTTGACGACCTGAATGAGGAACTGCTCAAAGAACATATAAATCCTGATATCCCCGGTTACTTTGAACCGACAGATGAATGGAACAGGGAATTTTCAAACGACAGGATATGGAGCTGATCTATAATGAAATTCAAAGCTATTGAGCCGCCCTTGTGGCTTAGCCGCTCTGCGGTGTATCAGATAAATCCGCGAACTTTTTGTGCCGGCGGAACGATAGCCGATGTCACCGAAGAACTTCCGTTTTTAAAAGAGCTCGGTTTTAGAATAATGTACCTTTGCCCGGTTTTTGAGGAGGACGACTCGGATGACAAAAGCTTTTGGAGCAACCGTCAGCTGAAATCAGAAACCGATAATCCTAAAAATCCGTACAGAATGAATGATTATTTTAAGATCGATCCCGAATACGGTACAGAAGATGACCTGAGGCAGTTTGTCGATACGGCGCATAAGCTTGGCATGCGCGTGCTGCTTGATCTTGTCTATGCACATATAGGTCCCAATGCGCCTATACTTAAAAAGCACCCTGAATTTGCAAAGCAGGACAAGGACGGAAATATAATATACAGCACATGGCATTTTCCCTTTCTCGATTACACATGCGAGGGACTTAGAGAATACATGTGGTCAAACATGCTTTATTATATAGGCGAGTTCGATGTTGACGGCTTCCGCTGCGATGTTGGGGACTATATACCTGTCGATTTTTGGAACGAGGCACGCCGCCGCATGCATTCCATAAAGCCGGAGTCGGTCCTTATAAACGAGGGTCACAAGTGGGATTATCTTCTTACAGCGTTTGATTCGTCGTACTGCTTCGCCTGGCATGATAACATGCACAAGCTGTTCGGAGGGGAAATCACAGCCGCAGCGTTCAGGGAAAATATAAAGGAGTGCTGGGCTGCGCTGCCTGACGGCGCAAGGCTGCTGATAGATATGGAAAATCATGATACGGCTACCGACTGGGACGAGCGCATAGAGCTGTTCGCCGGAAACGACGGCATGGAAATGATACAGGTAATGAACTATCTGATGAGGGGCATACCGATGGTCTATTGCGGAAACGAGCTTGCCGATGATAAAAGGATCAGTATGTTTGCAAACAGGTTCCACATGGGCAAATTCGAGGTAACGGACAGAAGCGACAGTGCAAAAGCAGCCAGCCTCAGACGTCAGAATGTGTTTAAAAAGCTGAATCAACTTAAATATGAAAGTGATATTCTCTGCTATGGCGATGTTTTGTGGCGTGACGATCTGCCTGAAAACATTCTGTCATTTGAGAGGAATTACAAAAGCGAACAGATATTGTTTGTGGGAAATGTCGGCTCTGAGCCGGTAAAGGTCAAAGCTTTGGACGGTAAGATCATACTTTCAAACAAAGCGGAGCTTTGCAATGCAAACGAATTGGCACTTGAACCTCACGGTTATGTCGCTATAATAAAATAGGGTGATATAAATGGATCTGTTCAAGGAAAAAGTATTTCTGTCCGAAAAGACAGGTAAAAGTCTTAAATATCTTTACTATTCACCGGAGTGTGAGGAAAACGTTCCGCTTATAATTCATTTGCATGGTGCGGGGTCAAGGGGCACTGAACTGTCCCAAATGGCGCATACGGGACCGATCGGCGAGCTTGAAAAGGGCAGGAATATACCTGCGCGGATCGTTTCACCTCAGTGTTGGGGCAATACTTGGTTTGAGCTTTTTGAAACGCTTATTGATTTTACTAAAACTGCCGTGAATGCTGACGGTGTCGACAAAAGCCGAGTGTACCTTACAGGTATTAGTATGGGGGCGTATGCCGCGTGGCAGCTGGCGATGACAAGGCCTTCACTTTTTGCAGCATTGGTTGCTGTCTGCGGCGGCGGAATGTACTGGAATGCCGCAAGGCTTAAAAATATGCCGGTCTGGGCGTTCCATGGTGCGCTTGACAGCACCGTGCTGCCGGAGGAAAGCATAAAAATGATAAGGCAGATCAACAAAAACGGCGGACATGCTAAAATAACGATATTTGAAAACGCCGATCACAACTCATGGGATCAGGCATTTGCCATGGATGAACTGTGGGAATGGATATTCAGTCAAACCAAACAATGTTATTGATAGCGGGAGTGATATAAGTGGCTGATCTATTGATCAAAAAATACTATAACGAAGGTCTTTTATATCTTAATGAACGGGCTGACGCAGATATAAGAAAAAACCGCACCGGTGATTTTACTGTTACGGTTGTTGATAAAAACGGTAAACCGGCTGCCGGTAAGGAAATAAATCTAAAACATAAAACTCACGATTTTGATTTTGGCTGTAATTTCTTTATGTATGGTCAGTATGATACATATGAAGAAAACGAGTACTATGAAAAAGAATGGAAAAAGCTTTTTAATACAGCAGTCATTCCTCTTTATTGGGAGGGAACAGAGCCGATAAGGGATCATCTTCGCTATACCGCTGACACGCCGAACGACATGTACCGTCGGCCAAATGCTGAAAGTGTTGTAAATTGGTGTGAAAAAAACGGTGTCAGGAAAAAAGGGCATCCTCTTTTTTGGCATGAGTTTATACCGGAATGGCTTCCTGAGGATTGGAAGGAGCTTTATCCGCTTTTTGAAAAGCGGATGCGTGAGATCTCCGGACTTTTTGCAGACAGAATACCTGTATTTGACTGCGTTAATGAGCCGGCAAGAATATGGAATGTTGAGCAGGAGCATAAAAACGATGCCTGGAAACATCTTGTACCTCCAAAAGATTACATCAAAGAGGTATTCGACCTTGCAGAAAAGTATTTTCCTCATAACGAGCTTATACTCAATGAGGCAGTAGGTGCCTCATTTACCGAGTTCCACGGGCGTTATAGCGCTTACTATCTCAATATTAAGGATCTGCTGTCGGATAAAGTCAGGATCGACCGTATAGGTCTTCAGTGCCACACATTTGAATCGCCGATGTTCAGAAATGTGTTCGATGCCACAAGATTATATGATGTTTTTGATACATACGCAGACTTTGGAAAGCCTCTTGTGCTTTCCGAGACCAGCATACCTTCAAGGTTTGGCGGCGTTAAGGACGAGGAGTTTCAGGCGGAGGCTGCCGTACAGCTTTATAAGGTCTGTTTTTCACATAAAAGTGTTGACGGGATCTTTTGGTGGAATCTTACGGATGATGGGATAGCAGTGACAAAACGAAAGGCATCCGGCGAAAATCTGCCGTCGCAGGGGCTTATTGACGAAGATCATCGTGAAAAGCCGGCATATAAGGCGATTAACAGACTTATAAACAATGAATGGCGGACAAATGTGACACTCACAACAGATGGGGACGGAAAGGTGAGATTTAACGGATTTAACGGAGAATATGAAGCCGTTATCAGCGGGAAAAAGCAGCTGATACATCTTTCGTCCGAAAACGGCGAGTTGTCAGCCGTATTAAAGGAGTAAAAAATGAACTTCAATGACAGAGAAAAAATAATAGAATTGACACCTCTGTGGCATGGCGAGCGCCTGCCCGACGGCAGACCTTATGTGCCGGACAAATACCTTGACGCGCTTTACGGTATGACCTTAGAGGAGGTCTGGAAGCCTATTTTTGTGTTAGGCTACGAGCATCAGTTCGTAGGCGGCGGAGAAAATCCGCTGAACGCCCTGCATAACGATGACCGTAAACTGGTCGGCAGAGCGGTCACATGTACATATTGTCCGACAAGACCGGACCTGCACGAGGTCCAGTTTAAAAGAGGCGCTGAAGACGGACTGCAGGGCAATTATAACCAGTGGGTCATTGACCACCTTTACGAGCGCGATGTTGTGGTCTGCGATATGTATGATAAAATATATAAAGGCACATTTTTGGGCGGAAACCTCACGACCGCACTGCAAAAGCGCACCAAAAACGGCGGAGCGGTTATATGGGGCGGTATACGGGACATTGAACAAATGAAAAAGGTGCCCGATGTTCAAGTATATTACCGCGGTATTGATCCGACACCGATACGCGAATTTGTGATGAAGGACTGGAATGATATAACAAACTTCGGCGGCGCAGTCTGTCTGCCGGGCGATGTTGTATTTGGTGCCGGCGGAGGAGTACTCTTTATACCGTCACACCTGGTAGCTGACGTTGTAGAGGGAGCTGCAAAGACCCATGTCAAGGATGATTTCGGATTTGAAATGATCTGCAAGGGCAAATTCACCACCGCACAGATCGATAAAAATACATGGACGGAAGGCATGCTCGACATGCTGCTCGACTGGATAAAGACCGATCCGAGGGGTGAGGAATACCGTGATCTTGACTGGTCAAAGGAGTATGATCTGGCACGAAACGGCGATCCTAACGATACGCAAACCGCACTTTAACGTGTGATTGAAATAAGGGGGCAAACTATATGACCATCGCTGAAAAAAGAAAAATATGGACCGAAGGCTACAACAAGAATAAGGAGGCTTTTGATGCAAGGATAAAGGACGGTATTGAAAAATACCGTAAGGGCTACTGCAAACTGAAGATCGTTGACAGAAACGGCAAACCGCTTGCAAATCAACAGGTTACCATAGATCAGCAAACCCATGATTTCGGCTTCGGCGCGAACATATTTATGCTTGACGAACTTGAAAATGATGATGACAACTTAAAATACCGCGAGTCTTTCAAAAAATATTTCAACCTTGCTACCGTTCCTTTTTACTGGGACGGTCTGGAGCCGGAAGAGGGAAAACCAAGATATGATAAAAACAGCCCTAAGGTATGGCGGCGTCCGTCACCTGATCGCTGCATTGAATACTGCGAGGAAAACGGTATTACGCCGAAGCTGCACTGTCTTGTTTACGATAAATTCATACCCGATTGGCTTCCCTTTGGCGACATGAAGAAAATGGAAAAGCATTATAAAGAGCGCTTCCGTCAGATCGCCGAAAGATACAGCGGCAGACTTTTAGAGATAGAAGTAATAAACGAGCTGCTGGAGGAGGCAGGCTGGAAGCATAAAAGCGTTATCAGCGACAAGCACGACATAACCGAATGGGCGTTTTCACTTGCAAGACAGTATTTCCCTGATGACACTCTTGTTATAAATGAGGCAAATCCAATCGTAAATCTTGCAAAGCAGGACTATAGGAACGCTTACTTTATGCTTGTTGAAAATGCGCTCAAAAGCGGGGCTTCTATTGATAAAATAGGTCTTCAGCATCATATCTTTGTAGGTGCGAGTGCAAAAAATGATGAGGAATACGACAAAGCGATTTCCAATACAGGTCATATTAGTATGATCGATCCGGCTTTAATATTTAAAGGGCTTGATATAATGGCGACCTTTGGACTGCCGCTTGAGCTTACCGAAGTTACTATACCGACATTTGGTGACACACCTGAGGACGAGGAACTTCAGGCAGACCTTCTGGAGCTGTTTTACAGCATTTGCTTCAGCCATGAGGCGGTGCAGGATATCGTTTACTGGAACATGCCCGACGGCTTTGCTTTTGCAGTTGGCGGTTGGGATGAAAACCGTGTGCGCGGCGGTCTGCTGCATCACGATTATACTCCCAAAAAATCGGCAGACAGACTTTATAAGCTGACCCATGAAGTATGGCACACAAAGGAGCAGCTCGTGACCGACCGAAACGGGTATGTTGATTTCCGGGGATTTTTCGGTGAATATACGCTTAATATAAACGGAAAAACATATGACTTCGGGATCCATAAGGGTGATGCTCCTATAGATGAAATAATTGTATTCTGATAGGAGAATATATATGCAAAAAATTAAACGTGCACTTGTGACCGGTTCGTCGCGCGGCATAGGCAGAGCGCTTGCACTGCGCCTTGCAAAGGACGGCTATGAGGTGATAGTTCACTGCGCCGGAAATACCGATAAAGCTGATGAGACAAGACGGCTGATAGAAGAAAACGGCGGCAGGGCAAGCGTTATCATAGCTGACCTTTGCAAAACGTCGGAAACGGCGCTTTTAGCGTCAAATGCAGGGGATATAGACGCATTGGTGCTCAATGCGTCACTGCAGATAAGAAAGCATTGGGATGAAATAGAGCTGGGTGAGGTGTACGATCAGCTCAACTGTGATTTTGTATCGTCGCTGATGCTGATAAAAGCAGTAGTACCACATATGAAGGAGCAAAAGTGGGGCAGAATAGTCACAATAGGCAGTGTTCAGGAGGCAAAACCGCATCCCGACATGCTCATTTACTCTGCCGCAAAGGCGGCACAGACCAATATGGTGAGATCTCTGTCGCTTCAGCTGGCGCCGTTCGGAATAACGGTAAACAATGTAGCGCCGGGCGTTATTTATACTGACCGGAACGTTGAGGCTTTGTCTGATCCCCAGTATGCCGCGAAGGTAACAGCCTCTATACCGGTAGGCTTTTACGGAAAGCCGGACGACTGTGCAGGAATAGTGTCGCTCCTCTGCTCTGACGAGGGCAGGTATATGACCGGCCAGTGCATTTTCGTAGACGGCGGAAAGAGTGTGCAATAATTTTTTACAGAAAAAGACCGCAGGGAACTGCGGTCTCAGTCTGTCGATAAACCTCAAAGTCTACTCTTTCGTCGGTTATGCTGCATTTTCTGTTTTTCCGCTGACATGCGCGGCGGAAAAACACCTTGTAAGCGAAAAACCGCAGAATATAGCGGTTTTTCAAGGACACTGGGGTGGTATTGGCGGGGATAGAGCGCAGTCCGAAAATCTTTGATTTTCGAGCGAGCGGCATTCCCGTCCAAAAGCGTGTCGACTTTTTCGACACGCTCAGACCGCAGGGAACTGCGGTCTTTTTTTACTTTGAATTTGACATTTCTGTGCGGAAATAATATAATACAAAAAAGTCCTTCAGAGGAGAGAATATCATGGAAAAAGGAAAAACGCCGGCAGAGTCATACACCGAGCAGGTGCATCTCGTAAATCACGCTGATCTCAACGGCTATAAACGCCTTTTCGGCGGTACTTTGGTCAGTTGGATAGATATTGTAGCAGGTATAGTGGCGCGCCGTCATTCAGGCAGAAATGTCACAACGGTTGCTATTGACAGCCTGGAATTCATAAAGCCGGCATACGCAAATGATCTAATAGTTTTGTGCGGTAAGCTGACCTATGTCGGTAAAACATCAATGGAGGTCTGTATAACATCTTATGTTGAGCATTTAAACGGAACAAGAAACACAATCAATAGAGCATATTTTGTTATGGTCGCGCTTGATGAGAATGAACGTCCGACGGCAGTACCGCCGCTGATATTATCGACCGATGAAGAAAAAAGGGAATATGAAGCGGCAAAGAAGCGTAAAGAGTTGAGAAAACTGAAATAATAACCAAGACAAAGGGAAAATTTAATTTAGCGGTGAAATAACATATTGACTGACGTAGGGCAGGGTCTCGGCTTCTGCCGCGTTTAATTTGCTTATTTAACCGTTAAATTTTGGCTTATCCGCATAAAGGCAGATGAAATCTTGTGCCTCCCTTTAGGCAATGGCTTATCTCTTTTTACACCTATAAACTAAAATTTATTTCTATATGGCTATAAAACAAATTGCCGGGAGTGGTGACCCCGACCTATAAGTGTTAAATGGGCTTTTCATTTTTCTATACCTTTAAACTAAAACATATTTTAAAAACCGATCCCTCTGACACTATCAGATGTCAACGGGATCGGTTTTTATATTATATTAAATACAATTAAATTACCTTAGCTCTGCTACAAAACGTATCACATCGCCGTCGGCATTTTCGGCATGTATGTGTCCGTCGTGCCCTTCAACAACGGCACGGGCTATTTACAGCCCTATCCCGAAGCCGCCCGTGGCTGAATTTCTTGATTTATCGGGACGGTAGAAACGGTCGAACAGCTTCTTTATGTCGTCGTCAATTCCGCCGCACTTGTTTTCGGCTGTGATCGTAACGCCTTTTTTGGATTTTGCAAGTGAAAATGTTATCTCACTGTTCTTTATAGAATATTTTACCGCATTGTCAAGCAGTATTGATACAAGCTGCCGCACCGCATATTCATCACCGTGATATACGATATCCGGCTCTATGTCGATGCTAAGCATGTGCCCTTTGGACGCTGCAAAATCAACAAATGATTCCGCAACCTCCGAAATGGAACTGATTATATTGAAATCGCTCATTTTAAGCGGAGTGCTTTCCTCATCCATGCGCGACAGTGTGACGAGAGAGTTTACAAGCTCGGTCAGCTTTTCGGTCTGAGACACCGCCTTGTCGAGCCACTTCTGCTTGCCGTTTTCCATTTCAAGCACCTTGAGGCTTGTTGCTATGACCGTTATAGGCGTTTTAAGCTCATGACTTGCATCGGTTATAAACTGTTTTTGCCGCTCGGACGCCTTAACAACCGGATCAATGGCGCGCCTTGAAAAGAATAGCACGGCTATCCACACAAGCACGATGCATGCGGCGGCAATGCAGGCGGTACCAATATGCCGGGCAGAAGCGACCGGACAGGGACCGCAAACGGTACAGACGGCACAAACACAAATACAAACGCAAATACGATCATTTGGATAGTCGTTTCAGCGGCAGCGGCTGTGGTTGCCGTATCTGCTGCGGTGGTAGTTGCCGTACTTGTAAATAACAAGAGCAGAAACTCAATAACCGGCATAAATCCCAATGCAGACAGCAGTGAGAATAGCGCTGATCCCGACGACAAGTCTGATACCGAATAAAGCAGAGGCAGCCTGCGGTGCCTTTTGTGCCGCGGGCTGCATATGTGCAGGGGCTATTAACAAAAAGTTTTTAAAAATCAATAAAAGGTCTTGACAAAAACATTTAAAACATATATAATAACGTGGTGCTCAAAACGAGGTGTGGCTCAGTTTGGTAGAGCGCTGCGTTCGGGACGCAGAGGCCGCAAGTTCAAGTCTTGTCACCTCGACCAAAAAATCCTCATTCGTAAGAATGGGGATTTTTACTTATCCGGCATTTTCACCCCAGCCTAAATGAAGGTGACCTTATGTACTTACTTTTGCTTGCACTCATATATCTTGCGTTTATAAGCCTCGGGCTGCCGGACTCGCTTTTAGGCTCCGGCTGGCCTGCCATGCACGCGGAACTCGGCGTTCCGGTATCATTTATGGGAATAGTATCTATGGTTATATCGGGCTGTACAATAATATCAAGCCTTTTATCAGATAAACTGACCAGAAAATTCGGCACGAGGTATGTGACCGTCGCAAGTGTGTTTTTGACCGTTATCGCTCTTTTTGGCTTTTCGTTTTCAAACAGCTTTTGGATGCTGCTTGCATTCGCTGTGCCTTACGGTCTCGGAGCAGGCGCCATCGATGCGGCACTCAATAACTACATAGCACTCCATTACAAAGCCAAACATATGAGCTGGCTCCATTCCTTTTGGGGAGTGGGCACCATCATCAGTCCTTTCATAATGGGTCATGCACTTAAAAGCGGCACATGGAACAGCAGCTACCGCACAGTTGGTTTTATTCAGCTTGCAATAGCGCTGCTTCTGACAGTAACGCTGCCTGTGTGGAATGTCAATAAAGAGGAAAACAGTGAAAGCGGAAAAAGTGTCGGACTTATAGGTGCGCTGAAGATAAAAGGCGTCCCGTTTCTTTTGACGGGCTTTTTTGCATACTGCGCCGCCGAGGCGACGGCAATGCATTGGGCAAGCACATATTTTGCCGAGGTAAAGGGTATACCGGCTGAACGCGCCGCTTCGTTTGCTGCTTTGTTTTACATCGGCATCACTGCCGGCAGATTTTTGAGCGGCTTTATAACCGACAGGCTGGGCGACAGAAAAATGATAATTTTAGGCACATGCGTTTTGAGCCTTGGAATACTAATGCTGTTTATACCGGTTTCCTCATATATAGCGGCGTTTATAGCCTTCCTTGTAATAGGCTTCGGCTGCGCGCCGATATATCCGTGCATAATCCATTCGACGCCTTATAATTTCGGGGCGGAAAATTCAGGTGCCATTATCGGCATACAGATGGCAAGCGCGTATGTCGGTTCAACATTTATACCGCCGCTTTTCGGACTTATCGGAAACAAAATAGGCTTTTCGGTCATGCCGGTGTATCTCATTTTCTTCTTTGCTCTGATGATAACCATGGTGCTGATCACCTTCCGTATGACGAAGGGGGCAACTTTTGAAAAACAGGACGGATAAAACGCAAATGTTAACATGCGTTGCTTTCGGACATATCTTGGTGCCGAGACTTGAGGACAAAGATGTGAGGATCGAGCTGCCGCTCAAGGTCATTGTCAAAAAGACCGGCGAAATGGATCCCACTAAGGAGTCCTTCAAGTTTGCAATATCCGAAATTCCGGATGTTCTTGACTGCACAATGGTAAAGGATACTCTTGAGACCGAAGGTGAGAAGACTTATACCGGTTCGTTTGTATTCACTATCAAGGAAAGCAAAATAAACTACATCAGCGACGGTTTTGACTTTACCGAAGTCAAGGGAAGCACCAAGGGCTGGACTTATGACGAGACTGTCTACAGAGTAGTTCCCGAGTTCGGCGACAACATACTCTCCGGCTTCAGAGTATACCGCAAGGTTGGCGACGAATATGAGCCGGTAGGAGAGACCGTTCTGACCGACGATCAGCCGGGCGAGGCTCTTGTTGAGTTCACAAACAGCTACAACGCACAAAAGCCCACTCCGCCTACTCCGCCGACACCTACCGATCCTGGCGACGATTCCGGCAAAACTCCGGATGTACCTGCAACCGGAGATGCAAGCAATCCTGTAGTGTGGATAGTTCTGCTGCTCGTTTCAGTCGCAGGGCTGGTGACAATGGCTGTTCTTATCACAAGAAGAAAGAAAGCTGAGTAATAATCTGCCTTTATACAGGAAGTATAAGAACGGGCGGTGACGGATATTGTCCGCTGCCGCCCGTTTTGCAGGTAATAACGATATCTTTTTTTGAAAGATAACAACATTATTGTGTATTATTCTTAGGAAAACGATATACAAACGGAGTTGATGAAATGAACAACCATAGCGGTAAGCATAGAAATGTTGTAAGACGAAACAGCCGATCTCAGCCGAAGGACAGCAGCGGTCGCCATAGTATTCCGGCTAAAGCAAAGAGCAAACGTTTAAAACGGTTCAAATTCTGTACAATACTGTTGTCGGGTGCATTAATAATTACCGTCGCGGCACTGCTCTTTTTTAAGCTGTGCTTTAACAAAGATTCTCTGAGCGGCAGGTGGGACCTTGACGGAGTGAGATATTACAGCTTTGACGGCGATGGAAACGGGTTGCTTGAGCTTCCCGAAAACAGCTACGCTTTTACTTATTCAATAAATGGCGATGTTTTGAGCATCGATTTTGAAAATGAAAATATAAGAGATTTTACATATGATTTTAAAGTGAACGGAAAAAAGCTGACCCTTGTCGGCGGTGAAGGAGATAAAAAGATATCGTACGATTTATCAAAAACGAAATAATTTGATAAAATCAACAAAAATTATTACAAAATCACTAAATTTATTGACATATATGCTTAATTTGTGCTACACTTATTTAAAACAGTTTGAGGGGTGTAAATAGTGCGTAAATTAAGCAAAGCTTTGAGTATCGTTCTGGGTTTTGCATGCATTTTATCTATGCTTGCATGTGCAGGTACGTCCAATGCACTGGAAGGCACAGTTGAAACTAAAACAACAAGCGTTTCTCTAACATTCGACGGTCTTGAGCCATACGGTATACCGTCGCACAGAGGTCTTACAACAATAAATTATGATAAAGACAGAGGATACCTTTATTTATATAATAAAGCCAACAATGGCGGTACGTTTTATATAGGTAAAAACGGTACGGTCGGTGAAAATCCGGTAACTCAGCGCAGCAGTGACGAGACCCTTAAAAATAATGCCAGAAACGATCTGTTCTACTGCGAGGCAGGCAAGACCTATCGTTTGAAGTATGATTACAAATACCTTGCCGGTTCGGGCGGCGTCGGCAGAACAATGAGCATCTGGCTCCTGCCCGATCCTCTTGCAGCATCTATTTCGGACTATGACCTTGCAAAAAGAGCAACGCTGATAGACTCAAGTCCTGCAACCTGCTCGTTCGGCGATACATCAACCGTTCTGACCGAGGATACCGAATGGCAGACGGCTTATTATACCTTTACTGTAAAAGCCGATCAGACCGAGCCGCTTGCTATCGGTATGCATCCCGGCTGGAACGGCAGCTACGATACATATCTTGCAATAGATAATCTTACCGTGCAGACAGTGACATCGTATGAATATGGCGAAAGCCGTCTGCATACCATGGATGACACGGCTGCCGACGCGTATATTACAGCTTCGGGATGTACGGAAACTTCTGTAGTTACGGACGGTGAGCACGGAAGCGTGTTGAAATTGGTTGCAGGAAATATAGCGCGTCTGGGCTTTGAAGATTTTAAAATTAAGGAAAACAGAAAATACTATATATATTATGATGCAAGATCGGAGTCGGACGATACCGAGATAAATACGATAATCGGACTGAACGGTTCAAATACCGTATATTGCAGATATTTCTTCACCGGTTGGCAGACGAGCGATCTGGGGGTCGAACTTTATATAGACGGCACCAGGACTACATATCAGAACTTTAAAATGTCGAAGAAGTGGGCGCGCTACGGTATTGTGATCGACACATCCGATCCGGCTCTTTTGGCTGATATATCATCTTATCAGAGCAATTTCTGGAGCAAGGATATACACTTCCTTTTTGGCGCGAACAATGCCACAGTATATTTTGACAACCTTCAGATAATAGAGATCGAGACGGTTGATTCCGCTGTTGCAGACGAGCAGAGCATTGATACCGCCTATTCGATAAGGACCGAAACCAAGGCTGATGATAATACCGATTATGTTTCGGCAGGACTGAGATTCAGAGGTATAATTTCAAATGATATAAAGGCAAAAGCCGACGAGATCGGATTTGTCGCAGCACCGTCACATGCGGTCGGCAATAATCCGGACTGGTATAAGCTCGACGGCAATATTTCGTCATATGTACGCCACGCCGCGTGCTACACAAAGGGAACAACCGACGTCGTTTATTCCGAGACCAACGACCAGACGGCATATCAGCTGATTCTTACCGGACTTTCGTCCGAAAGCGGCAAAAACGCTTATTACCACAGGTTCTCATCGGTCATGTATGTACGCACGGGCGGTACATATTCCTATTATACGTTAGGGGAAGTGTCGTGGTATGAGATCACGGCAAGGTATCGTGTTATGAATATTGATTATGACGCGCAGATACCGGTCGATTTTGACGAAACACCGAGCAGCGACTGGAAAAAGCATCCGCAGGATTATAAGCTGATTGCTCTGACCTTTGACGACGGACCGACCGCGTCTGACGCTTCCAATCCTTCAAATCCGCAGGTTAAGATTATAAACACACTGAAAAAGTACTGCGGAGCCGGCACAATGTTCATAACCGGCATCAGTGTCAACAAATACGGGACCGATCAGCTGCAGTATGCGCTTGACAACGGGTTTGAGCTTGGAAATCACACATATACCCACGCCAATATTTCAAGCGGATACCTTGAGAACCGTCCGGGATATTCAGCAGATGACTATATAAACGAGCAGATAAAGCCGCTTAACGATAAAATCAAGGACGCTTTGAATTATGACATGAAGTTTGTAAGGGCGAGCAACCTTACTACAAACAACATAATTTTTGAGGCGTGCTCAACGGTCAATATGCCGCTTATAGCCGGAAATCAGGATGTAAACGGCGGCACAAACGCCAATACAGCTGTTTCTGACTGGTCTGATACAACGACAGAGGAACATATATACAACGCAGTTGTAAACTACGCCTATGACGGCAAAATTGTCCTTATGCATGGCACGTCTGCAACGACAGCGAGTGTTCTCGATAGGATATGTAAGCAGCTTTATTCGGAAGGGTATAGGTTTGTGACACTTTCGGAGCTGTTCCAATATAAGCTTGCGGTAAGCGACATGTCTCAGGTCGATGTCAAAAACAGCGTGTCCGGCAATTCGGGCAGCAAAGCAATATATGATATAGACGATGTAAAGCTGAAATATTATAATGACAATCAGTGGTTTTTGCATCCGGAGGATTATAAACTGATTGCATTCACATTTGATGACGGACCGGTATTTTCAGAGGTCGGCAACAATGTCACGACCAAGATAATCGATTCATTTGATGCGTACTACGGTGCAGCAACATTTTTCTTTACAGGACGGGGCCTCAGAGGTTACGGTGCGTCGCTTCCGGAATATGCTATGCTCAAGGGACATGAGCTTGCAAACCATTCCGACAATCATTCGACCCTCTCCGAAATAGAAAATAGAAGTGAGACCGAAAAAGAAATTAAAAATGTAAACGCGTGGTACAAAGAAAATCTCGGCTACGACTGTAAATTCTTCAGAGGCGGTGGGTATTCAGAAAATCAATATATGTGGAACTATCTGTCGTCAATAAAAATGCCGGCTATAGCGTCAACTATCGCCCTCAGCGACTATCCGGGAGGCGTATCTACCAAAGAGAGCATTGTCAATGTTCTGACTGCAGGAGACCTCAAAAGCGGTTCGATAATTGGCTGTCACTCAACCAATACAAGCGGCGTTACGCTTGACGCTTTGGCAGAAGTTTTGCCTGCTCTTTATAAAAAGGGATACCGCTTCTGCACTCTGTCTCAGCTGTTGGAACTTCAGGGTGTAGACTATGACAGTGTGCCGACCGACAAATACATAAAAGGCGTTTTCGTGACAAACGGAAGTATCTCATATAACTAAAATATAGCTGCCGCCGACATGGTAAAGATATACCTGTCGGCGGTATTTTTTTAATATTTGGTGCTTTGTCCGAGCTTTTTTGCATATATATAATCAGCCCGAATGAAAGGATGATTATATGCAGGATAATATGCCCAAAGATAAGAGGGAAACAACCGATACGCGGTTTGCAATACTGATCCTACAGATCGTTACCGTGCTGATAATACTCGGATTTGCGGCCGGAATCAGAATTTTCGGCGGTAAAATGTATGATGAATTGTCCGCTTTATATCACAAAAAATTTGATGATATCACGCTTGTAAGCGATGTTCTCAAGCCGAATGAGAAAGATGTCAGCTCAGACAGCAGCGAGCCTTTAGCCAGCGAATTGGAGGAAAACGAGCCGGAAAACGCCGGCGGCGGTAATAGCGGCGACAGTTCCGACGACATGCAGTCCGATCCTATTGAAGGGACGGTTACCGGGTACATAAATAATCCGCAAACAGCAAAAACCGTGGCGGCAGTCGGGAATACGGTAAATACTTTTCTGTGGCCGGTATCAGGCAAACTGACGTCGGATTACGGGTTCAGGACAAATCCGGTAACCGGTCAGTACCGTATGCATGGCGGTATAGATATAGGTGCGAACACCGGGACGCCCATAATGTGTGCATATGACGGCAGGGTGACCGCGGCAGGCTATAGCGACTCATACGGTTATTATATAATAGTAAAGCATAACGATAACGTAGAAACGCTTTATGGGCATTGCAGTGAACTTGTAGCCAGGGAAGGGGAATATGTAAAGAGGGGAGAGACGGTGGCTCTTGTGGGCAGCACAGGGCGGTCTACGGGCGCGCATCTGCATTTTGAAATAAGAGTAGGCGGATGCAGGATTGACCCGAGATGGATATTGGGGGATCAGACGACTGCCGTATGAAATTCAGACTGTTTAAAATTTCATTTGAAATTTCAGTACCGTTTGCGGTTATGATCGCATTTCTTCTGATAATGGACAGAACTGGTCTTATGACTGCCTCGCTTTTTGCTGCAACACTTCATGAGTTGGGGCATATGGCAGCTATGAAAATTTCCGGCTGTGCACCGGGATCGGTTAAATGCTGTCCGGCAGGCATACTTATAACGGGAAATGCATATAAGACTGCCGCTGACAGCGCATTTATTGCAGTATCCGGACCAGCCGCTAATTTTGCCGCAGCGATTTTGCTGCTGCTTGTCGGCAGAGTGACAGGCAGCGTGACCGCTTATGCATTTGCGGCTGTGCAGCTTATAGTAGGGGCGGTAAATATGCTGCCTGTTAAGGGACTTGACGGCGGAACGCTGATGCTGATACTGCTGAGATCATTAAAGCTGCGTTCGCCGGAATTTGTTTTTTCGTTTATATCGTTGTTTACGGCTGTGGGCTCGGTTGTTGCAGGTGCGGCGGTTGCAGTGAAAAATACTTCGAATCCGTCGCTGCTGCTGCTTGGTGTTTATCTGGTTGTTCTTAATATTATGAAGCGGTAAGAAAGCACCGGTGTGCTCTCAAAGACTTGAAATAAAAAAATATTAAAAATGTCGAAATAAGTGTTGACATTCATGCAGTGTAATGATATAATAATCGAGCGCTCGAAAGTTATGAGCGCTTACAACTGCGAGTGTGCTGGAATTGGCAGACAGGCACGTTTGAGGGGCGTGTGTTGTACGACGTACGGGTTCAAGTCCCGTCACTCGCACCATAATTCCTGTTCAATAGGGAACTGGACGTGAAAACCCTTGATTTTTCAAGGGTTTTCATCGTTTTATAGAGAAAATTAGAATTGTTACTTTCAGGGCAATTTTTCATCAATGTTTTCGGTATAACCGGACTTGAACCTACAACTAATACCGAAAAAGAATAAAACATCGTATTAAGAACCGAGATTTTCTTTACAAAAATTATTTGTAATGGGGATCCGGTTTTTTCTGTGCCGGAAGCCCCGAAAGGAGCTAAAAATGGAAGAAAAAATCAACAGCGGTGTTACAAGGACCGGCGAAACTGATATTAGACTGAATTTAATAGACAGTTTCCCTAATCACCCATACCATGTATTTGATGATGAAGACATGAAGGAATTGACCGCCAGCATTGAGGCTAACGGTCTGCTTAATCCCGTAATTTTGCGCAACAAAGCTGATGGTCGGTATGAATTGATTTCCGGCCACCGCAGAAAAAGGGCATATGAAATTTTAAAAATCAAAAAAATTCGCGCTATTATAGTTGATGTAGGTGATGATGAAGCAATCATCATGATGGTAGATAGTAACTGTCAACGTTCAAAAATACTGCCAAGCGAAAAAGCTTTCTCATATAAAATGAAATTGGAAGCTATTAAAAGGCAGGGAAAGCGCAATGATTTAACTTGTGCTCAACTTGAGCACAAGTCGAAAAAGTCCAGGGAAATTGTTGGTGAGCAAATCGGAGAAAGTGCTGCACAAGTTGCACGATATATCCGATTAACTGAACTTATTCCTGAACTACTTGATTTTGTAGATAAAGGCAGGATGAAAATGCAGCCTGCTGTAGAACTCTCTTATTTGGACGAAGAGAGTCAAAGGGACTTAGTTTATATTATAGACGGAACAGAAGTATTCCCGTCTTTTTCACAAACCGTTAGATTGTTATGAGGATAATTAAATGTGTTTTTTAAGCACAAATTTGAGGATTTTAAGCATATGGAAAAAATGTTTTATTTATCTGCCGGTGATATTAATACAAAAGCCGCTTTTGAGGTCAATCTCGCCGGTATAACCTACCCCGATCCGAATTATAAACAATACCGTAAATGCTCCGAATTGTATGTTGCCGAGTATGTTTGCGGCGGCGAGGGAACGGTTATATGCGGCGGAGAAGAGCATCATATTAGAAAAGGCGACGCATATATTCTTCCCTCAGGAATGGAGCATAATTATTATTCCGACAGAAACAATCCTTGGACTAAGAAATGGTTTAATGTTACAGGTACGCTTTGTAATAAACTTCTATCTGCTTACGGCATTGAAAACCGAATACATTTTAAGAATATCTCGGCATAGGATTTGTTCGATGAGTTTTTTGATTTTTGCCTTGGCGAGACAGATATTAACCGAATAAACGAAAAGGGAGCACTGATTTTTCACCGTATAGTACAGCGGCTTGCGGCAAACTCACAAAAAAATCCGAAAACCCCGCGGCGGAAATTAAAGCGTATATCGATGGCAATATATATGAAAAGCTAACCGCCGCTTCGGTAGCGCAAAATGCCGGTTTTTCTGTGTCCCAGCTCGGGAGAATTTTCAAATCAGAGTACGGCGAAATGGTCTATTCTTATATTCTTGAACAAAAAATCAGGACGGCGGAAAATTTTTAAAAAAATTCGGGACTTTCGATAAGGGAAATTTCGGATATGCTGAAATTTACGGACGAACGCTATTTTTGTAACATATTTAAGAAAAAGCGCGGAGTTACGCCTGCCCGTTACCGCAGATGAATTAGGGAGATAAGGGGAGACAAGGAGTGTCACCACAACACAATAGAACCGACCCGTGTGTCCGAAGCCTTGAGGTCTAAGCGTCCACTGTCTCCCCGGGTTTATGTAAAAAAACCGACCCTCTCTGGATAAATACAGAGTTAAGGTTGGTCTATCCTGTGATTACCGAATTTAGTTTGCGGGCGAATAAGGTTATCCTAGTATCACAAAAACAAGGTACAAACTTGTTTTTTAAAATATTCGATTTTTTTATCTATAAGCTCCTCTGACACATTAAGATCATCAGCCAAACAGCTTTTGCACATAAACTCGGTGCTACCTCGGTTAATAAACTTTTTATAAGCGCCGATGTCAATGGTGTTAAGCTCTTTACCACAGCGAATACAGCGCGGCATTACGCGTCAACCACCTTGCAGCGGTATACCAATGAATCAAATGCCTCTATACGCCTAATTAATGTTCCATTTTTAACGGTTACGGTCTCTCCGTTCCAAACTTCGTGCATTTCGAGAGTTTTTCCCGTGCTTTCGGGAAGTCCCAACTCGTCAAGGAGAAACTTAACAGTCACCTTTTCATCAGTCAAATTGAAGAATCCAATCGCTATATCACCATTTTCAAGGGTGCGGGCATAAGCTTTAATATTACTGCCTTCAAAAAGTGAAAGCTTGAATACCTGACGGCAATCGGCGTCCTGATTGATTTTGATCAGCTCTTTGTTTGAAAGAATATCGAGGGTTTCCTTGTTCATATTGCGAATGTCACAGCCAATCATAAGAGGCGAGCCCAACATTGCCCTTACCGTACATTCCCACAACAAGCATATCCATATCATTAAAGGAACCCGCGCCGCCGTAGGGAAGAATTGCGTCCTGTTGCTCAGTAAGCTTTCTTACCGATTCCCAGGTGTCTAAAATATCGCCTGTTGAGCGCCACATATTAGCGCCCGTTTCGCGAATCCACTCGGCGGTATTGTCCGCACCCCATGTACAGGCACTGAAAAGAATGTCGCGACCGCAGTTTTTAAGCGCAAGACCCATACGTCGGTAGAGATATTTGCCGTGAATAATTTTGCTATGATAGCAGTAATCGTATTTAAGGAAATCTACACCCCACTCGGCAAAGGTTTTCGCGTCAATAAACTCGTGTTCAAAGCTTCCCGGATATCCCCCGCAGGTAAGATTTCCCGCACAGGAATACATACCGAATTTAAGTCCCTTTGAATGTACATAATCGGCAACCGCTTTCATTCCGTGGGGGAATTTTTGGGGATTGGCAACAAGACGCCCGGTTTCGTCACGTTCTTTCAGCGACCAGCAATCGTCGATTACCAGGTATTCATATCCAAGCTCTAAAAGTCCTGTTTCGACCATTTTATCGGCGGTATCGAAAATCAGTTGTTCGTTAATGTTTGCACCAAAGGTGTTCCATGAGTTCCAGCCCATAGGCGGTGTGTTTTTAATCATTACTATTGACCTCCATAGAAAAATATTGTAAAATGATTACATATTAAAATGCCTTTAATTGCAATATCATATTGTATCTGAAATATGGAAACACACAATAAATTAAATGTCCATAACTTCCAAAAACCGCTAGACAAGAATTTACATAAATTTTATAATGATGGAGAATTCTTAAAATTACAGCTTTCATCGGAGCAGACAGGAGTATATGTTATGAAAGAGTTTGACAGAATAGAACAGCTTATTGTCCCCGAATGCGGTTCAAATTTGACACCGGGTTACAATTTTAAGTTATCGTTTGAAGGGGCGTCTTTTTCATACGGGAACAAGCCGACGCTTTTCACAAGCCCGAATACGTCAATTGAACTTATTGACAAAGTGCAAAATGAGAATTTTCAAGAAAACATTTACAGTGTAACGTATAAAAACATGAAATTAGAAGTCGAGGTTTTATACGAGTTTTTCAAAACCAACTCCTCGGTAAAGCAGACGGTCAGCTATAAAAATATCGGTGACGAATCGGTCGTATTAACATCGGCTGACTCGGCTGTTATTTCGGGACTTTGCGTTGACGGTCTTTTGCCGTGGTATGCCGACGGGAAAGTAATCGTTCATTTTTGCAATATGACATGGCAAGGTGAGGCACAGTGGAAGCACGTCGGTCTTACTGAGCTTGGTGTTTATCCCAATACTACTCATATGAACCATAAATCGTTTGATTTAAGGTCAACCGGAAGCTGGTCCACCGGCTCTTACTATCCAATGGTTATTCTGGAAAATAGCGAGACCGGCAAAAGCTTTTACTTAGAGCTTGAGCCAAGCGGCTCATGGGAAATTAAGGTTTCCAATCCGTCGGTAGGATTTGCCGAGGACGGCTATATCGCAGTGGAGGCAACCTGCGCTGATATCAACCATGACGGTTGGTTTATTACATTGAAAAGCAACGAAACCTACACCGCTAATCCTTCGGTTTACGGCTGTGTTGACGGCGGCTTTGAAGAGGCTGTTGCTGAGCTTTTGAAATACAAAAGAGAAACCAATGCTGCGTCTTACCCCGACAACAAGGTTTTGACCGCATACAACTGCTATATGAACGGCATATGGTCAAATCCGCGTACTCATACTCTGCTTCCTCTTATCGACAGTGCCTCAGAGCTTGGACTTGAGGTATTCTGCATAGATGCCGGCTGGTTCAGGGACGACGAGGATACAACAAAAAATGCAATCGGAGACTATGTGGTTGCCGACGGAAGATTCCCCGGCTACGGTCTAAAGGGCATTTTGGAGTACATAAAGGCTAAGGGTATGATTCCGGGAATTTGGCTCGAGGTTGAATGTTGTCAGAATATGGGCGGATTTGGATATACTCTGTCCGAAAACTGCCTTTGCAAACGTCACGGAAAACCTCTCGGCAATTTCAGAGCATTTTACGATTTGCGCGACAGCGCCGTCCGCAAGCATTTGCACAATGTTATTGATATGCTGTGCGATATGGGTGTTGGATTTATCAAGAACGATTATAACCAAACCACAGGCATAGGCTTTTCAAGCAATTCCGAGTCGCTTGCGGTGGAATATCCTGAGTGCTTTGACGCCCTGATTTCCTTCTTCGACGAAGTAAGAGCCAAGCACCCCGACCTGATAATTGAAAACTGCGGAAGCGGTGCAATGCGATGCGATAATAATATATTGAAGCATTTTGAGCTCCAAAGCTCCAGCGACCAAGAGCTGTTTTACAGATATCCTTCCATTGCCTCCGGCAGTATAGCCATTATGCCGCCCGAAAAAGCCGGAATTTGGTCATTCCCCTATCCTTGCTACAACAACGAGCAGGAAAAAGCGGATGACGGCAGATTCTGGACAGCCAAAACAGAAGCCTATAAAGACGGCGAGGAAACAATTTTCAATATGGTAACCGGCATTTTGGGCAACCTTTATATGTCGGGCAGAATTGACAAATGCGATGAGCTTAACGCCGACTTAATCAAAGAGGGTGTTGAATTCTTCAAGCAAAACCGTGATACCCTGACTACCGCTTTACCGATATGGCCGTGCGGTACATTTACAATAAATCAGAACGGACTTTTCTGCACCGGTTTAAAGAGCGAAAACAAGATAATTTTAGCGGTATGGAATATTAATGCTTGGGACACGACGGCGGTTATTGACCTGTCAAAATATGCAGGAGCATCTGCCAAAGTCACGGTTGCTTATCCTGCCAACGATACTGCGGCAAAATGTAAATTCAACCCTGCCAACCGCAAGCTATCCGTAAAACTGCCCGATACAAAGTATTCTGCCCGTATTGTCGAGATAACAAATCTGTAAAAATATTCGCGGTGAAGGAGTTATATTATCCCTCCTTTCATAATACAAATAGCCCTGAGCAAAACGCCGAAAGGCGCATAAACAAAGGAAAAGCAGGGCTAAAA
>ERZ779894.143-NODE-143-length-84309-cov-12.256771_pt1 | contig 84309 bp, 78 predicted proteins | sample MGYA00511587_ERZ779894 | MGnify/ENA primary metagenome ERZ779894 (study PRJEB29588, sample SAMEA2160490) | human gut metagenome | biome: human gut; feature: human-associated habitat; material: faeces | place: Denmark | collected 2008/2010 ... | reverse complement strand
ATGCTATCATCGGCAGTCTGGCAAAGCGCATCGGTGTAAGTAAATCGAAGTGTGTGAGGATATGCATGGTAACGATCATATTTCAGTAGCAGCATATTTTAGATTTATAGCTTTTGGTGCATTATATAAAATTGTAGATAAAGTATTATATTTAGACTCTGACATTTGTGTTTTAGATGATAAAATAAATATCTTTTGGAAAATTGATCTTTTAGATAAAATTGCTATTGTTATAGGAAAGCAAGCTGGAGATTCTTTAGAAATTAGGTTAAATGTTGAGAAGGCCTTTAATTCTGGCGTTATATTTGTTGATATAAATAACTGGAATGAATCGGATTTAACATCTAAATGTATAGAAAAAGCATGTGAGAAAGTATGGCCTTTCTTAGACCAGGATGTGCTCAATATGATATTAGATAAAAAATTTATTAGTGTTAAACAAAGATATAATTATGAGTTCAGTCTTTCTAAAATGATTGATGATGCTGATAAACCAAGTAAGGTTGTTATTGATGAAAATGAAATAACGGTTTTGCACTATATTGGTGCAAGTAAACCTTGGCATACTTGGGTGCAGTGCTGTCCTGTGGCACAACTTTGGGTAAATGTAAAAAAAGAGTCTTGCTGGGAGGATAGTTCTTTGGCTAGCCCTAGTTCAATAAAAAAACAAACATACAAGTATTTCCATAAGGCCGCTAGAGTATCCTTAAAAGAGCATGTTTGGATGGATGTTATAAAAAATTATGTTTTATATGTGTATTGGAAAGTGAGATGTTTTTTAAACTTGGGTATATCATGAAATATTGGAGATGAGAGATTAATGGGTAGAGAATTTGTTGCATTTTTTTTGCCACTTGGGTGTATTGGCTTATCAAGTGTTTTTATTGTAATTTCATTAGTAATATTTTTGTTTTATAAATTCAAATATAATTTAAAAATCGAGTTTCGAAACTTTATTGACAATAGATTTGTAAAATATAGTTATATATCTATGATTATCTGGATGGTTTGTATGTTTATAGTTTCGATTTTTAATAATGGTGATAATCAAACTTTCGCATATATTCAAAGAATGATGATGTTTTTTATTGTAGGAATATATTTTTGCAGTTTGTTAGAAAAAGAAATTTTTTTTAAATCGATATGGATAGGCCTTTGTTGTGCTTCACTAATACTAAGTTTTGATAATATTTATAGTTTTTTTGTCTTTGATAAATGGAGACCAAATTCTAGTTTTTTAGGAAATCCGAACAAACTTGGTGGATATTTAATATTAATTTTACCATTTCTTTTAGCTGGTCTATACGAATATTATAGTAGAAAGAAAATTTTGCTTTTGGGGCTACTTAGTAGTGTGCTGGCATTTATTGCTCTCGTTATATCCGGTAGTCGGGGAGCTATGGGAGGATTTATTGGTTCGATTTGCATAATGTCTGTTATATTATTGACAAGAAATTTTTGTGAGAAAAGGAAATATATAAAAATTTTTCTGAAAATATTTTCATTTATGTTAGTTGTAAGTTTATTAATTTATTATTTAAAACCAGAGTATTTTATTCATAGTAGCGATTCTGAAAGAAGTCGTTTATGGATATCTGCAATAAACATGATAAAAGATTATCCCTGGACTGGAGTTGGTTTTGGAAACTTTAACAATATATATATTAATGGTTATATTAGTCCCTTAGCAGTAGAACCACGCTTGACTTCTCCTCATAATATTTTTTTGCATTACTTTGTCAATTTAGGGATTTTAGGTGGCAGTTCGTTTATTATATTGATAATTACACAAATTTATGTATTAGTTAAAAACATAAAAAATGATTTTAGCCAATCTATATGGATTGTAGCAGGTCTTGTTAGCGTGTTGGGGATGGTAATACATGGAATGGTAGATACACTTATTACAACACGGCCATATGCTATGATGTATTGGCTTTTATACGGAGTAGCTTGTTGCAATATCATAAGGGATGAGGTTGTTGATGAAAAATAATCACTGGAATTATACAAAAATCGGTAAAATTTTTGGTTTGTCGATTTTAGTTATAAGTTTTTTATCTGTTATTATCATAAAAATATCTAATGCTGGCTTTTATGATAATAAAATAGTATTAGATATTTTTGGTATTTTTGATTTGTTGATAATAGTATTATTTGTTAGCTTATTGAATGATAAAAAGACTAAAATCAGTGATGTTGTTTTTTTATTTTCTCTTATGTTAACTGGAATTATTACACCTTTTTTAGCAAATGAAACAGGTGTATTTGTTTTTGAACCAAAGTTAATTATCAGGGAAATATGTTTTACCATTATGCTTGGTGAGTGTATACTATTAGTTAAAAGACTAAATAATGATAAATTGAAATTTGGATTAAAATCATTCCTATATATTATTTTGTTGGAATAGTGGTTAATGTAGGATATTTTTTAAAGTTCAAATCTATTATTTCTGGGAATACTCTTATATCTATTTCTAATACCAATATTAATGAAGTTTTAGAATTTGGCAAATCATATCTTAATGTAAGTAGTCTCGCCGTATTTTCAGTGTTTCTGGCTGCAGTTTTTATGGGGGGGAAGTATGTTTTTTCTAGAACTGCATTATATAATGAAAAGATACTATATTCTTTTATCATTTTAGTATTGATTGTAGGAATATATGATTATGGTCATAGATTGTATATTGCTAAAACATTTGCTGACTATAAATATATTAAAAAAAAAAAAGAGCAGTTTAAGGCAATAGCTTTAAATAAAAAAGAAAATTTTGATTACACAATAAATGCTATGCTGGTTATACTGGGACATATGTATTGATAATAGGAGAATCTTTAACCAGAGACAATATGAGTTCATATGGGTATAGTGTTAATACTACACCTTGGGCCAAAAGTACAAGTAAAGATGGGAATTTGATTTTGCTGAAGAATCCATTTTCTTGTTGGGCATCTACTATAGGGGCGCTTAATTATGCACTGACAGAAAAAAGTCAGTATAATGATGTTGATGTTTCTAAGGCGACAACTATAGTTGAAGCTGCCAAAAAGAATGGATACAAAGTTTCATGGATTAGCAATCAACAGAAATATGATTTTCCGACAGGGATTATTGCGGATATTTCGGATAGAAAATACTGGGTTAATCAATATCTTGGTCAAAAAAATCAATTCTTCAAATTACGATGAAAAAATAATAGATGCTTAAAAAAAAGAAATACTAATAAATGAAGAGAAAAAATTGATAGTTATACATCTTATGGGTAGTCATCAAGATTATGATGATCGATTCCCGAAAGAATATTCTAAATTTAGTCATCAGAAAACGTCAGAAGTTCAAATTCAGCTTGATTCTTATAATAATAGTGTGTTATATAATGACTATATAATATCACAGATATACGAAGTGTTATTTTCTAATAAAAATATTCCCAAAGCGATGTTGTATTTTGCTGATCATGGGGAAGAAGTAACATATATGTTTGGGCATACTGTTGATAAATTTGAACCGTCTATGTACAGAATTCCTGTTTATATAGCGTTGTCAGCTCAATATAAAAAGGAACATGATCAGATTGTTGAAAATATAGAATATAATAAAACAAAATACTTTACCAATGATATGGTTTATGATACTATGCTGGGATTGATGGGAGTTTTTAATAGCGGATATAATGATAAGCAAGATATAACATCTGATAAATATAATGGTGATAAGAAAACACTAAAAGTTTCGCATGGAAAAATTGAATTGGAGAAATGCCTTTAAGATGGAGTAATTATGTCTAAAAAAACGTTGTTCGGCGTCGATTATACTGACAAAGAATGGATCAAGATAATTTTATATTTGTTTGTCGGCGGTACGGCGGCGCTGGTAGAGTGGGCGTTTTTTTACGGCTTTAACCAGGGGATAGGTATGGAGTATATGCTGGCGACGGCTGCAGCGTTCTGTCTGGCAACGCTGTATCATTATTTCCTGGGTAATATTTTGGTTTTTACCAGCGGTGCCAGATATGAAAAGGGTAAAGAACTTTCTTTAGTTTTTGCCGTTAGTATTATGGGGCTTGCTTTTAATTTGATTTTAATGTATATTTTTGTAGGAATGATGTTATTGCAGCCGATGTTTGCCAAAGTATTGGCCAGCTGCATTGTAGTCATTTGGAATTATCTAGCCCGTAAAAAGTGGATTTTTTGACAGCGCGTATCTGCCGGTAATATCGGGTAGATTGTGCTATATCGATGAAGTAAGGCCAGTTGTATTTGCTGGATTGATGAAATAGGAGATTAGAATATGCCGAATCGTGTCGACATTGCAGCTTTTCAAAAAGTAATGATCGTTTATAATCGGAACTCTGGCAAGCAGTTGTTTGCAAGTATGCTGGCAAGAGTAAATGAAGTAAAAAAAAGATTGAAACAGGTTATTGATCCGAAAAGTTTGGAAATTGTTGAAATTAAGTCTTTCGAGCAGGTTGCAGGTCTGGCAGCTCGTATTTGTCAGGAAAAATATGACTGGATAATTGTTGCAGGCGGTGATGGTACTTTGCGTGCAATAATCGATGTTTTTGCCAAACATGAACATATGCCGTATGTCAGTGTTTTTCCTGCCGGGACAGTTAATTTGGTAGCAAAAGAACTTTTAATGAGCAATGATCCAGCAAAATGGGTCAAACGCGTTAGCAAAGGAATTGTTTCGCCTGTGCAGCTGGGGAAGGCTAACGGTCATATTTTTTTAACGGTAGCAGGGATCGGGTTCGATTCGCTGGTAGTCGATAACGTATCTGAACTGGAGAAGAAATTGCTGTCAAAGCTGGCTTATGTTTGGCAGGGAACAGAGATGATGCGGAAAGAATTTGTCTATAGTAACTGGCGCTATAAGTTTCAGGTGCGGTTAGATGATGCGGAAGAATGGTATGAGGCTTCGTCTGTAATCGTTGGCAAAAGCCGTTATTATGCAGGCCGTTACAGCTTGTTCAATGGGGCTTCATTATGTGTGCCGCAGCTGCATGTAGCTATTTTTACCGGTGATACCAGGGCTGACTTTATGCGCTATGCAGCAGTCATTGCGATGGAAGCGCTGCAGCTTGATAAAAGTATCATCATCAGGCATGCGCAGAAAATAGAGATTCGTTGTAATGTGGAAGATTTCGCTGCTGAGCTTGATGGGGATGCTATTACTTCAGCACCGCTGCAGATAGAGTTGCATCCTGTTCCCATCAACTTTTTAGCATAAGTAAGCGGATGTGAAAATATGTATAGGCGCAGTATTATCTTGGTAATTCTTTTGCTGCTTTTTGCGGCTGAAGCATTTTTTGCGCGTCAATTTTATATTGAAATAGTACCGTTTCCTGAAGACGAATGGTGGATGACGGTCGTTAATAATTGCCTGCGGGACCTGCTTTTAGCTGGTGTAGCGGGCTTATTGTATTTCAGGAGAAATCGTCTTGCTGATCGTACGAAACGTTATTTCCCGGTAGTTGTTATTGGTGTGCTGTATTTGCTGATTGCTGGCTTTATGGTCAATCAGCTGAGCCTTGATAAAGGGTTTTTAACGGTATTAGCTGTCCTTACAGGTTTAAACAATAATATTGTTTTAGTACTTTTGGCGGCGATGTGTTACCATAAATGGCCGTCTATGCTAATGAAGTCAGTTTATTTTGCTGTGTATTTTATAACTGCGCTGACAATGATTTTTGATGCGTTTTATTTTTGGCAGACTTCGATGCATGTCGAAAGTGTTTTGTTCAAAAATTTAAATATTTATGCTGTTCAGGGTGTTTTATCAGGTATGACGGCGATACAGCTTGCAGGGATAGGTTTTGCTGTTGCTGCTGTTTTATTGTTGTTCCGGGTGACGAAGCCTCAAAAACGTAAACCTAATTTTGCCTGGTCGCTGTTGTGCGTATCCGTATTTTTTCTGGGCTTGAATCTTTCATATTGGTCAATGGTGCAGGTCAATAAATATATTTTGACGGAATATGTTTGTGTTTGGGGCGACGAAACCAGTGAAATGATCCGCAGTGATTATCGTAATTTATTAACGACGCCTGTCAATATTAATTTTGCCAGCAAAATGTTGTTTGATACGGATAAGATCGCCAGACGTAAACATATTGAGCAGCGCCCTCTGACAGCAAAAGACGAACGTGTGCTGAAAGAACTGGGGATTTTAAGGACTCAGCAGGTGCTGCAGCCGTTGGAAGCGCAATATGATAAAATTGTATTGCTGGTTTTGGAATCAGTTCATCGTGATTATATAGGTTTTTATAATAAAAATATTCCGCAGGAAACGACACCGTTTTTAGACAGCTTGCTGGCAAAATATCCTCGTCTGGATAATTACTATTCTTCAGCGATCCCGACAACGCAAGGCTTGAATGCGACTTTTCGTTCACATCTGATTTTTGATGAAGAGATCAACGGTGCAAAGCAGGGATCCCTGTTCAGATCCGTACAGGAAGCAGGCTGGCGCGGTATTTTTATGAATGCGTCCAGTCAGTATTATAGTAATGAAGTGCGCGAATATCCGCAGCAGTTTGGCATGCAGGAGTATTATGCCAAAGAATACCTGCAGGATCTGGGATACAGCGGCGCCAGCGGCTGGGGCTATCATAATGATGTGTTGTATAAGGAAACGCTGCGGCTTTTAGAAGCCGGACGTAAAGATAAAATGCTGCTGGTAACCAAAACGCTGGATATGCATCAGCCATATCCTTACTATGGTATCAGCTGGGAGAATATGCCACCGGCAGTACGCGATCACGAGCTGGTGACGATTCGAGGCATGTATTGGGTCGATCAGACACTGAAAAACTTTTTTGAGGAAGCTGAAGCCAAAGGTTTGATGGATGACAGGACTCTCTTTATAATTACAGCTGATCATAATCCTCATTCAGGTGGAGAATATACAAAAATCGTAACTAATGAGAATGACAGGAAAAGTATTGCCCCTATCCCGTTGCTTTTCGTATCTAAAAATTTACAGCCGTTGAATAATTTAATGACGAAAGATTATGCTTCTCAGATCGATTTGGCTCCGACCTTACTATATCTGGCTGGTCTTAAGGCTCCGGAAGATTTTATGGGACGTAATTTGCTGGAAAGTGTCGAAACGCCGTTTGCTTTAGGATATTTTGGCGGAAAGGCATTCTATTATTCTGCTGACCTGTCTTTTGAAGATCAGATGGATAATCCTTCGCCGGCTACAGAATATGAAGATGCGCTGACAAATTATATAATTCATGAATATTCCGAACGTCAGCTTAAAAATCAATAAAAATATTCAGCACATAGTGAATGTATTTTGTATACATATACATAAATGCTGGAATTTTACATCGCAGCAATGCTATAATACCTTGTATTAATTTTTTGGGAGGGGTTATTTATGATGGTAATTATTGGTGCAATTATTGTTATCGGCGTCATTTATCTGCTGTTGAAAAGACATGAATCAAGAATGGTGCTGATTGCTGCAGGTATTTTAATGACTGTTATTGCTGGTAAACCTATGGCAGCATTGGATGCATTTGCTAAAAGTATGACAAATGCCGGACTCATTACTTCCGTATGTTCCTGCATGGGTTTTGCTATGGTTATGAAATATACCGGCTGTGATAAACATTTGGTTGTCGCTATTGGTAAAGTGCTGAAAAAAATGGGCTTTATGCTCATACCTGGTGCTACTATTGCGACTTTTATCATTAATATCGCAATTCCAAGCGCGGCAGGCTGCAGTGCTGCTGTCGGTGTTATTTTTATTCCTATTCTGATGTCTGCCGGTATCCACCCGGCGATGGCGGCAGCTGCCGTAAAATCAGGTACTTATGGGAGTATGCTGAATCCCGGCCTGGTACATAACGGCGTTATTGCCAAATTGTCTAATGTTGAAATCACCGAAGTTATTACTCACCATATGATGGCTGATATCGTTGGTGTTATTATCGCTGCAACCACATTGACTATCCTTGCTATTTTCCTGAAAGAAAATAAAGGTTATCTGCCGGAAGGTGGTAACGATGCGGTGGCTGAGGATTTAAAGATTAATCCGCTGTATGCTCTGATGCCGCTGCTGCCGGTAATTATTTTACTGGTTGGTTCTACAGGTATGGCACCGATTCTGAAAATGGGTGTGCCTCAGGCTATGTTGATCGGCGCTTTGCTGAGCTTGGCTGTGACTCGCAGTAACCCTACCAAGCTGACGAAATCTTTCTTTGATGGCATGGGGGATGCTTATGCCAATATTATTGGTATCATCATTTCTGTTGGCGTTTTCGTTTCCGGAATGCAGTCTCTGGGGTTGGTCAAAGCCCTGATCAACTGGATGCTTGAATCTACCGGCATCGTTAAGATCGCTGCAACCTTTGGCCCGTTTATTCTGGCAATGATCTCCGGTTCCGGCGATGCTGCAACTGTAGCTTTTAACGAAGCTGTTACTCCGCATGCGGCACAGTTTGGATTGCAGGCTATTGATATGGGTTCCATGGCTGCCTTGGGTGGAACCTTGGGACGGACAATGTCTCCGATTGCAGGTGCGACCATTATCTGCGCCGGTATTGCCGGTGTCGATCCGATGGAAGTTTGCAAACGTAATGCTTTGGGTATTACTCTAGCCTTGCTGGCAGGCATGGTCATTCTGCTGTTCTGATTTTAGCAAGGAACGCCCGCTTTTGCTGCGGGCGTTTTTCTATTTATTTATTTACAATACTGTATTTTGCAAAAAATCTGCGTTCTGCAGCACTATGCTTAACATTTTTTTATGATATAATAAACGTCGGAGGGATAATGTGAAAATTGAGAATTTCATGCAGGCATTAAAAGAATATCGAAGTCCTTTGGTTTTCAATCCTTGGCGTGATTACGACCCCAAATGTGATATAAGCAGTGATGCTCCTGTTATCCGTGCGGCTAATTTGACCAGATATTTGCAGCTGCGTCAAAAGGCGCATTATTTATTTATTGCGGAAGGTCTTGGTTATCAGGGCGGACATTTCTCGGGAATGGCGATGACTTCCGAACGGATTTTACTGGGCCTGCATCCTGATATAAAGCCTGAGGCAGTTTTAGGTGAGTGGGATTACCGCAGAACCAGTAACCCTGAAAGTGAACTGCTTAAAAGTACACAAAAACAAAGCGGTTTTAATGAGCCTACGGCGACAGTAATGTGGAATACTTTGGCAAGACATGAATTGTCAGCTTTTGATACCATTTTATGGAATATTTTTCCCTTTCATCCGCATAAAAAAGATGATCTGCTTACTAATCGAACTCCTACGAATGAGGAGCTGGATGCGGGTATAGAATATGCAAAAATGCTGTTGGTTTTAGTGCCAACTTTAAAAATAGTTGCTATTGGTCAAAAATCAGCAGGGACACTGCAGCGTTATGGAGTTGAATGCGTAGCTTGCGTTCCGCATCCATCCATGGGAGGCGCCAATCGTTTTAAGGCTGCAGTTGCACAGCTGTTTACTAACGGGGAATGATTATGGAACAAGCGCATGAAAATAAAATGACGCGTGACGAAACCTTAAAAGTAGCATTGATGGTAGGTAAAATTTTACTCAAAAGCGGTGCGGAAACGTATCGTGTAGAGGATACTATTAACCGCTTTTGTATTGCTAATGGCTATGAAGTTGATATTTTTGTAACCCCGACGGTAATAATTTTGGGTAACGAACAGGTTGACAGTTTTAACTGTGTCAGCCGAATTCGTTATCGTACCACCAATTTAGGCATGATCAGTGAAATGAATGATATGTCTTATAAATTTGAGCGCTGGCCAATGAGCTATCGTGGAACGATGGCCTGGCTGGAAGAAAAACTGAAAGCACAGGTGCCTTATGGCAAATGGAAGGTTTGTCTGGCTTCTGCTATAGCATCAGCTTCTTTTTCGGCGATGCTGGGCGGCAACAGCCATGATTTTATTGCTGCTTTTATAACTGGCGGTATTGCCATGCTGGTTTTGAAACAGATTGCAGGCTATCGCCCAAGTGCGTTTTGGGAGAATGCGCTGGCTGGTGTGGCAATTGGTGTCGTAGCGCTCATTTGCTGTGCTGTAAGCGTGCAATGCACGATGGAAAAAATCATTGTTGGTGCTTTGATGCCTTTTGTACCTGGTGTGGCTTTTACTAATGGGCTGCGTGATTATATGGCAGGAGATTTGCTTTCCGGCAATGCGAGGATAGCAGAGGCTCTGCTCTTTGCTGCATCTATTGCTATTGGTATCGCCTTCGCGCTGCGTGCCTGGGTATTGTGGGGGTGGGATTTATGGAAATAATCACTTCCTTTATTTTTGCATTTATTGCAACAATGGCTTTTGCGGTATTATTTCAGTCACCTAAAAAAATCTTGCTGACAGATGGTTTGATTGGAGCTGTTGGCTGGGTGGTTTTTATAAGTCTGCGTGATCAGATGGGTTACAGTTCGTTTTATGCCAACTTTTTCGGTACGCTTGCTTTGGCGCTTTTGAGTGAGCTTTCAGCACGGATTTTTAAACAGCCGGCAACTGTTTTTGTCATTCCCGGTATTATTCCGTTGGTTCCTGGGTTAGGTATCTATAAAGGGATGTTTGCCGTAATCAATAATGATTATAACGGCGGTATGTCGATTCTGCTGACGGCAATAACCGATTCGTGCGCTATAGCTGTTGGTGTGATGCTGGTTTCCAGTTTATTTCGTGTTCTGAAGATCAGGAAAGACAGAAGATTTTTAATCAAGTATCATGGTAAGGACGTTTGCTGAGGCGATAGAAGATGACAGATAAAAAGCAGGATGAGAAAAGCTTTGACAGTTCTAAAATCAATACACAGGAACTGCAGAAATATAAACAGGATTACAGCGAGCACAGCTTTAAGGAAAAACTGCGGAAATATGCCAAAATAATTGGTGTAGGGGCAGTTTATAAAGTGCTGCAGCTGTGGTATGTTTTACAGAAACCTGATGTGCCGTTGAAACAGAAAGCACTTATTACGGGAGCTATCGGCTATTTGATTGCGCCCTTGGATTTTATTCCCGATTTGACGCCTGTTTTAGGTTATAGTGATGATTTTGTGGCTATTACTTATGCTTTATTGCAGGTTCAGGGATATGTGGATGCAGAAGTTAAAGAAAAATCTAAGCATTTTATTGAAGATATTTTTGGGACTGATGCTGTCAGTGAATTAGACTAAACTTGTTGTGGAGGGTTAGATTTGGGTTTACTAGAGTTATTGCTTTTAGCCGTAGGTCTGGCGATGGATGCTTTTGCAGTTTCTATCTGCGGTAGCTTGGCTTTAGCTCCGGCTTCGCGTTTTAGTGGAGCCTTGCGTTTTGGTATCTGGTTTGGATTTTTTCAGGCACTGATGCCTGTTGTTGGGTTTTTCTGCGCAATAAGGTTCAGATCTTATATTGAAACCTATGATCATTGGATAGCTTTTATTCTTTTGATCTATTTGGGAATCAACATGCTGCGTGAGGCCGATGCTGCTGACAGCTGTAATTTAAAGCAGCATTATAATATCAGGGAAATGCTGACATTGGCTGTAGCTACCAGCATCGATGCTTTAGCGGTTGGTGTGAGTTTTGCTTTTTTAGATGTGGATATCTGGACTGCGGCCGGGCTGATCGGTCTGGTAACTTTTATTTTTTCTATGGTAGGTGGTTTGGCTGGCTTCAGGTTAGGAGAGAGGATCGGCAGCAGAGCTACGTTAGTGGGCGGCTGTGTCCTTATCATTATTGGGACGAAGATTCTTTTGGAACATACCGGCTGGCTGTAATTTATAATTTTGAAAGGTAGTGTTGACAATGGCAGAAGCAAACAAAGAAAGAATTTTTGATGAATTTGTGGAATTGGTTTCTGTTCCCTGTCATACTCTGAAAGAAAGGCAGGTTTTTGAACTTCTGCAGCAGAAGCTGAAAGATCTGGGTTTTGTGACACAGGAAGATGATGCAGGTAAAGAATTAGGCGGCGAATGCGGCAATTTATGGGGATGGTTGCCGGGGAACAAAGTCGGAGCGAAACGTGTGCTGCTGACCGCGCATATGGATTGCGTGGAACCATGCGAAGGCATCAAGGTCGTTAAAAAAGATGGTAAGATCCTGTCAGATGGGACTACTATTTTAGGCAGTGATGATAAATCCGGTGTAGTGGCTATTCTGGAAGCAGTGCGGATGCTGCAGGAAACAAAGGCTGAACACGGTGATATCCAGGTTTTGTTCACGATTGCTGAAGAAGGCGGTGTTAACGGATCGCGCTGTATGGACAAGAGCCTGCTGCATGCCGATGTTGGCTATGCTCTGGACAGTGAGGGCCATCCGGGAGAAATCGTTACGGCTGCTCCGGGACAGGACAGGGTACATTTTAAAGTGCACGGTAAAACTGCCCACGGCGGACTTGCTCCTGAAAAAGGCATCAATGCGATTCTGGTTGCAGCTAAAGCTTTAGCCGGTGTTGAAAAATATGCCAGGATTGATGAAGAAACGACTTGTAATATCGGCGTTATCCATGGCGGGTTAGCTACTAATATTGTTCCTGATCTGGTAGAGATCCAAAGCGACGTTCGCAGCCGTAATCTGGATAAACTGGCTGCTCAGCGTGATTATCTGGTTAATACTGTCACTGCAGGTGTTGTTGCTAATGGCGGTAAGGTGGATGTGGAGATCATTCATAAGTATCAGCCTTTTGACCTTAGTCATGATTCTGACGTTGTGACGCTGGCACTGGAGTCCTGCAAGGCAAACGGTTTTATACCGGATGTTACGGTGACTGGCGGCGGCAGTGATGCAAACTTTATTAATGCTTATGGTGTGCCCTGTGTTATTTTAGGCACTGGTATGAGTGAAGTACATACGGTCGATGAATTTATACTGGAAGAAGATCTTTATAACAGTGTGCTGATGGTTTACGGAATTCTGCAGGCTGCGGCAAAATAAAAAATAAAAATACCTGTTATCTAAACGTTGATTATGTTTAAATAACAGGTATTTTTTATCCCAGCTGCACGCTGAGCTCGACACCGAAAACTTTGGCAAACCAACGGATATGCTGTTTGATCTGATGCATCTCGATGCTGGGTATACCTTCGGCATGTAATGTCAGTACAGCATGTTTTTTTTCGATACGTGGCTGAATGCCGCGTATCTGATTGGTTTGTGAATAATCAAGGCTTTCTGCCAGCGCCAGCAATAAAGCTAATTTATTGATAGCCTGCCAGTGATTTTCGTTTAACAATTCTTTGTAGTTTCGATCCCGAAAATAATTTTTGGAGATGCCGTTATGCCAGCCGGCGATAGCGGAAGTTATCAGCTGTTCACGATGTGAAAGCCCAAAAATCTGAGCGTTTTGGATCATATACGCACTGTGCCGGGCGTGGCTGTAGAAGTTGATGGTGATACCGATATCATGCAGCAGAGCCGCTGTTTTCAGCAGCTTTCGATAATCCTTGTCCAGCTTATGTAAATCTTTCCAGGCGTCAAACATAGTCAGTGCAAGCTCGGTGATATGTTTGCTGTGCGTAGTGTCAGGGGTATAGAGAGTTAAAATATTCTGCGTACTGCGATCCAGGATATCGGGCGCGATCAGGGGCAGATTTTCGGATTTGGAATAGTAATCGAAAAATAATCCTTCACGTAAACCGCAGCCGGAAATGATCATTTGTTTACAACCGGTTGTTTCCAGTAAACAATTAATGATACCGGCACCGGCTAGAATAATATCGGCACGTTCGCTGCTGAGACCGGCTATTTTGCGGCGCTGTTCTAAAGTTGTGCTGCGCAGCTGGCTGAAAATATCATGGAAAGCCTGTGCTGAAAATTTGTAGTTATGGATTTTTGAAGACGGGTATTTACTGCGCTTCTGCTGCATTTTGCCAAGGGTACGCGCCGTACCGCCGACGCCTATAAGCGGCAGCCTGTTTTGTTTGAGCCAGGGATGCTGTGAAAGACGGCTGAGCAGGAAAAAGCTCATATCGCTGTAAACATTAGGTGACATAGTACCGCGTGTATTGAACATATCGGTAGTGTTTACTGCGCCGAAGGGCAGAGAAACAGACTCAACGATCTGCCTGTTTTTAAAGAGGATCAATTCGGTACTGCCGCCGCCCAGGTCAAAGATAATACCATCTTTAACCGGCAGCGTATTGATAACGCCCAGATAACTGATGTAGGCCTCGGTATTACCTGTAATGATATGCAGGGTAATACCTGTTTCTGCTTCTACAAGACGCGTCAGTTCAGGGCCGTTTGGAGCTGAGCGGATAGCGGCTGTAGCCACGGCAATGGTTTTGTCGGCATTATAAAGCCGGCACATATAAGCGAAGCTTTTCATCGTTTCCAGGGTCGAAGCGAAAGCTTCTTCTGTTAAACGACCGGTTTTATCAAGCTTCTGACTGAGCCGCAATGCTTCTTTTTGATTATAAACCATGTTGTAAGCGCCATTTTTATAAATATGGCTGATTACAAGACGGGCTGAGTTAGAACCGATATCGATGATTGCGATACGCTGCATATTTTTCACTCCCAGTAAATAGAAAACGTTCCTCGATTAAAAAGATATATTTTATATATTACTCACAGATTAAAAAAATCCTGCGTAATTTAAGTGATTTTGTAAAATTTTACGTAAAGAATTGTAAAAAGTAACGTTTGTGCAAGGATTTAGAGGTCTGATGTCGAATTTAATATAAAATGGAGGAGGTTTGTTTGTGAAAAAGAAAAGCTATACAACCTTTGCCGCGATACATCTCGGATCAGAGATGATCAGCATGCAAATAGTTGAATACCGCAATATGAATAAGGTAAAAGTAATCGAACAATGCAACCACAGAGTCAAATTGGGCGAAGAAACTTTTAAAAATAAAATTATCCCTTTCAGTATGGTCAGCGAAATCTGTGAACTGCTGCAGGGCTACAAACGCCTGATGTCCGAATATGGTGTGGAAGAATGCAGTGTGCAGGCAACGACCGCTGTGCGTGAAGCGTTGAACCAGGTGTTTTTGCTGGATCAGATTTATATCAAAACTGGTTTGAAAGTAAAAGTTGTTGATATGCCACAGGAAATTTATACCAAGTATACGGCGATCAGGCAGACTTTGCGCAGTGAAGGCATTAACGGCAAAGATTATGGTATGCTGCTGATGGATATTTCTTCGGGTGGGTTGGGCATCACTTTTGTTGATGATGAAAAAATTAAATATCAGCAGAATTTTCATGTAGGCATCATCAGGATTAAAGAAAGTTTTAACCGTAATCAGCGCAATGGTATGCAGTTCAATCTGGCGCTGACAGAGTTTCTGGCCAGTACGATGGGGCCTGTGCGTGAAGCTCTGAAGGATGCCAATATCCGCTATTTGATCCTTTCCGGTACGGAAACCGAACTGCTTTTACAGATGTTGGGACTGGATACTCAGGCTAAGGTAACAAGGATTAAAGCCGAGGAGTTTATGGAACTTTTTAATAAGGTCCACAAACTAAATCTGCCGCAGATCATAAAGGTATTCAAGATAAAGGAAAGTGTGGCAGAATTAGTACTGCCGACGATTCTTTTATATGAACAGCTGCTGGCGTTAGTGCCGACAAAAGAGATAATTATTACCGCCGATCGTTTTATCGATGGCATTCAGCTGCTGCATATAGGCCCGAAGACAGATAAAGAGTATGCTGCCGAGCTTGAAAAAGAGCAATTAAGCCTGATCCATAATATCGGCGAACATTATAATTATGACGTTAAGCACGCCAAACAGGTAGAACGGCTGGCGCTGGCAATGTTTGATAAATTAAGTAAAAGCCATGGTATGGATGAGCACTGCCGCACTTTAGTGCAGGCTACGGCGCTGCTGCATGATATCGGTAAATATATTTCGATGCGCAGTCATTCGCTTTATACCTATAAGCTTATTATGTCAACGGACATTTTAGGGTTCAGTGATAATGATAAAAAAATCGTGGCGCTGGCAAGCTATTACCATGCCAATCAGCTCTTTGAAAACAAGGCCGGCAGCCCGGAAATGGAAAAAGAACTGACGCCGTTAGTAGCGAAAATAGCTGCCTTAGTGCGTCTAGCTGATGCGATGGACCGCAGTTATCAGCAGAAAATCAAATTTTGCAAAGTCAGCATTAAAGATGGGACGATGTTAATTGAAGCTAAAAGCAAGGTCGATTTGACTTTGGAAGAATGGACTTTCGCGGGTAAAGCGACATTTTTTGAAGAAGTTTACGGCTTGAAAGCAATTTTAGAACGGGTGAGTGAATAGATGAAAAGCATAGATTTGAACAAACCTGAATATTTTTTTAACCGTGAATTGAGTTGGCTGAAATTTAACCTGCGCGTACTGAAGGAAGCTGCAGTCAAAACGACGCCGCTGCTGGAACGCTTGAAGTTTGTTGCGATTACCGCGTCTAATCTGGATGAATTTTTTATGGTGCGTGTGGCCGGACTGTGGGATAAGTGGGAAGATGGAATCAATCAGCGCGATGCTTCCGGACTTACAGTCAAGGAACAATTGGATGAAATCAGCGCTTCTGCGCATGAACAGGTCAAGCTCCAGTATAAATATATGCTGTCGATTCTTAAAGAGCTGGAAAGTAATGGTATCAGGATCTGCCGTGTAAGTAAGATCAGTAAAAAAGGACGCGGCTGGCTGGATGAATATTACCGTGAGGTTGTTTATCCGGTTTTGACGCCTATGGCTGTTGATGCTTCCAGACCGTTTCCGTTTTTGGCGAATAAGACACTGAATTTGGCGGTAGAGATCATTAATCAGGATGAAGAGCAAAGCATGGGTTTGGTACAGGTCCCTTCAGTATTGCCGCGGCTCGTTGAGGTAGAGGGTGAAGGCAAGCGGACCTTTGTATTTTTGGAAGATATTATCATTGAAAATTGCCATGATCTTTTTAACGGCTGCCAAATTTTGGATGTAGTGCCGTTTAGACTTACGCGTGACTCTGATCTTGACGTTGATGAAGACGATATAGATAATTTGCTGAAGGAAGTAGAGAAATCTCTGCGTAAACGAAAACGCGGCGCAGCAGTGCGTTTGGAATTAAATAAAACAGCTAATCTGCGTATCAAAAAATTCCTCAGTGACAATCTTGATTTATCAGAACAGGAAATTTTTGAAATTAACGGACCGCTTGATGCGACCTGTTTCTTTAAATTTGCCAGTCTGTCTGGTATGTGGCCGTGGCTCTATGAGCCTTTTGTGCCGCAGCGTCCTTTAGAATTGCCGGATGACAGCGATTTATTTAGCGCTATCAGGAAAAAAGATATTTTACTGCACCATCCCTATGAAAGCTTTGATCCTGTTGTAAAGCTGGTTAGTGATGCCGCCTCAGACCCCAAGGTTCTGGCGATTAAGCAGACTTTATACCGTGTCAGCGGTAATTCACCTATCGTAGCCGCACTGGCGCGTGCTGCTGAGAATGGAAAGCAGGTCACGGTATTAGTAGAGCTTAAGGCACGGTTTGATGAAGAAAATAATATTATCTGGGCCAGACGTCTGGAACAAGCCGGATGCCATGTTATTTACGGACTTGTAGGGCTGAAAACTCATGCTAAGATCATTCTAATCGTACGTAAGGAAGCCGATGGCATTAAACGTTATGTTCATCTTGGTACTGGCAATTATAACGACAATACAGCCAAGCTGTATACAGATATGGGACTTTTAACCGCTAACGATCAGTTTGGCAGCGACGCCTCGGCATTTTTTAATCTGCTGTCAGGTTATTCGCAGCCGCCATTATGGAATAAACTGGTAATGGCGCCGTTAGGGCTGCGCGATAAAATTTATGAGCTTATTGATAATGAAATAGCGCAGGTCAAAGCTGGCAACAAGGGACACATCATTGTAAAAATGAATTCTTTGATCGATCAGCAGGTCATTCAAAAATTATATGAAGCTTCGATCGGAGGCGTACAGGTAGAATTGATTGTACGCGGTATTTGCGGATTGCGTGCCGGAGTGGAAGGGATCAGCGAAAACATCACTGTTCGCAGTATTGTAGGCAGGCAACTGGAGCATAGCCGCATCTTCTGGTTTGCTAACGGCGGGGAACAGCAGCTGTATCTGTCCAGTGCCGATTGGATGCCCAGAAATCTCAATGATCGTGTGGAACTGTTTTTCCCGGTCGAGAGCGAAGAGCATATTAAGCGTATCAAAGAGATTCTTGACTTGTATCTGCGGGATAATGTCGGTGCGCATATGATGCAGTCTAACGGGACCTACAGACGTGTCACCAATAAAGCAACGCCTGTAAGCGCTCAGAGCTCCTTATATGAGGAAGCGCTTTTGGCGGCCGCTGCTGATAAAATTCCTATGGAAGTAAGACTGCGGCCCATGTACAGCAAAGACAGTAAAGAGTAATTTAATCGCGTAAGTAATACTGCTTATTGTAGAATTTGCTGCGAGTTGCTATAATGTATGCAGAAGTTTTGAGGAGGAAAAAGAATGAGCAAATTTGCTGTAACCTTGAACTATCATGGCAATTATGGCTATGTTGAATATGATAGCGAAAATAAAAAAGCAGAAATTGTTTTAGGCGTTGCTGAAGCAAAAGCCAAAGTAGAAAAATTTTTAAATGAAAAGCTGACTTTGGATGTGCAGGAAGGCGATACGGTCCGGCAATTTGTTACTAAAACACTGGATCCGTTGGAAAACCTTGATAATTTTAAAATTTGCCTGACAAGACTTTGGTTCAATACGGACGTCTTGGTGGAATGGAGTATGCCTCCGGGAATGACAGAAAATTTGTGATTGAACGCTTTCTTTATTTGTGTTATAGTAAAAGGGTTCTGAAAACAATAGAACATTTACGTCTTGGTAGCTCAGTAGGATAGAGCGATCGCCTCCTAAGCGATAGGTCGGGGGTTCGATTCCCTTCCAGGACACCAGCAATAATGCGCACTTGCCAGAATGGCAGGTGCGTTTTTTAGTTATGACAGTAAATTTAACAGTAATTTTAAGAAATAAAAGAAAAAGAACCATCAGAAATTTCATTCTGATGGTTCTTTTGTTATGTCAAAAATAGGATTCTTTATTTGCATTGAAAGTAATTTAGATAAATTTTCGTATAAGTATTTTTCTTTTTTTGATGATATGTCAAATATGATTTCTGAGGTGCTAGAAGGTTCTAATTTGGATTTTAAAAAATTGGGTAAGACATTATAAAAAGATCGTTTTAATGATAAATCAATAGAAGCGGGGTTATCTTGGTAACTCCAAAAATTAGTCAAACTCTTTAGATAGGAAACATATAACAGAAAAACAATATTAGCTCTAACAGATAAAGAGTAATTTTCTTTTCTAGAAGTGGAATCTAAATATAATGGAAAATTAGCAGAAAACATAGTGTTGGTTATTTTAGCTCGGTCAATATCATCAATAGTTTCAAAAAGAACTTTTTCTGCGAAAGAAACAGATTCTTCAGTATACGGTATTGATGAGAGATTTAGTAACCAATCTATCGATACAGCGAATTTTGAAGAAGTATTGAATAAAAGATTTAGCGACGGTAATCCTTTGGAAGTTTCAATATTTCCTATTACAGATTTAGTCTTTAAACCTAGTAAGGTACTGATTTCGCTGATGGATAAATTATGAGATGTTCTTATAATTTTGAAGTTTTCTGATATATTAGTAAAAAATTTCATAATGACCCCTTGCGTACTATGCAATAGAACGTTATAATATAAAAAGACGCATCGTTCTACAAACGAGAACGGAATAAAATGATATATTATTTTATATTATACCATAAAAACGAGGTGAAGATAACATATGGCTAGGCGTAGGATGTTTAGTTTAGACGTCATAGATAATGATTTGTTTCAAGATATGCCCAAAACAGCTAAATATTTATATTTTGAACTAGGTTTGAGAAGTGATGATGATGGATTTATTGGTAACGTAAAAAGAATATTAAGAATGACAGGATCAGATGATGATCTTAAAATACTAATAGCAAAAGGTTATATTTTTAAGTTTGAAACTGGTGTGATTGTAATACGGGATTGGAAAATAAATAATCAAATCCGAGCTGATCGATATAAAACAACGGTATTTCAAAATGAATTAGAATCACTACTTTTATTGCCAAATAATCAATATACCGTTGAAATATGCCCTAGTAACCAAATGGCAACCATTGGTATACCAAATGTCACACCAGCGGTAACCACAGGTAAGGTTAGTATAGATTATAAAAAACATAATACTACTAACATAGTTAATACTAATATAGATTTGGCAGCAGCTAAAACTGTGGGAACTGTGGATAACTCTACAGTTGATGAAATTATTAATGCATTACCAGCAGGCCATGTTGTACGTATAGATTTAGAACGCAAATATAAAAACAAGGAGGGTTAAATTATGAATGAAGAACGAAAGTTTTTTACCGTATCGCAGTTAGTAGAATATTTGGGAAATGGAGTAATAAGCCGTAGTACAGTTTATCTCATAATAAAAGATGGCACTATTCCTGTAATTCATATTGGTACTAAACCGTTGATTCCTGCAAGTTGGGTTGATGATTTTGTCAATTCTGCCAAACCTGTTGCTAAGGCCTTGTAATTATGGCTAGACGAGCATGGGGCGAAGGTTCCACATACTATAACAAAACTAGCAAGAGATGGGTCTGGTCGGGAACATATGATTTTAATGGCATTAAGAAGCGCAAGACGCTTACTGCCGCAAAACAGATTGATCTTAAAAATAAGGTTGAAAGATTTAAAATCCAAATCGGAGAAGGCGCTTTTGATCAGTCAAATATCAAGCTGAAGGAATGGGTTGAAAAGTGGCTTGATATTTTCATAAGGCCTAATGTTAAGATCAAAACTTACGACAATTACAAGAACCGTTTAAAGTACATTGTTGAGGTATTTGGATCAAGGCAGCTAAAAAGTATCAGCACAATTGAAATACAGTCCCTTTTAAACGATTTATTGCTTGCTGGTGGCAAGGAAAAGCAGGGTCTATCAGCTGAGAGTATCCGCTGCATTCGTAGGTATTTAAAAGCAGTTTTAGACAGTGCGGTTAAAAATGGCCTTGTTCGAAGTAATCCAGTAGAAGGGACTAAGCCGCCGCGAAAAACAAAAAATAAAATAGTAGTTATGAACGAGCAGCAAACGCTTAATTTTTTAAAAGTGGCTCAAAATGGTAAGTATATTTATCAAGGTATAAAAAACCCTAAGTTTCTGACCTGTAATGCCGGTACCGAGTACTAGATACAAGGTTTTTATAATTTAGTTAATTTGGCGCTTGCTAGTGGGATGCGTATAGGTGAACTTAGGGGCTTAGCCTGGAGCTGCGTAAACTTTAAAAAGAACACGGTAAAGATAGTAAGGCAGATTATTGATACATCTGAAAAAGACTGCTGGTTTGATGATCCTAAAACAGAAAATTCGCTGCGTACGATTAGCATTGATAGCGGAGTAATGCAGGAACTTTTGAAATACAAGTTATATCAAGAAAATTATGCTGATATGCTTGGTGATCAATTTAATAATGAGTACAGGCTTTGCTTTACAAATACTTTCGGTAAACCGTTTTCTGTTTCTAATTTCAGGCAACGATATTTTTCTAAAATGGTTATAGCAGCGGCAGTTCCTGATGGTTTTACTATTCACTGTATGCGTCATACTCATGCAACATTGTTATTGAAAAATGGAGTAAACGCGAAGGTAGTTTCTGAAAGACTTGGACACAGTAGCGTGATAGTGACGCTCAATATTTACGCTCACGTGCTTGAAGAAATGGAAATCGAGGCGCCGAATACTTGGGCTAAAATTTTGAAAGGGGATATTGAAAATGGACATTCAGGAAATGGAACGAAAGAGAGATCAGCTGACGAACAGGATTAAAAAGGCAAAAAGAGCTGAATCTGAAAAAAACCGTAAGCAAAGAACACGGCAGCTCATTGTATTAGGCGGTGATCTAAAGGCTATTAGTGAGAGGGCATTAGCAATTACCATAAGTAGCGAAAATGTTAGTTTGCTAGCTTCGTTTTGGGATGATATTTTTTATTCTAAACTAACGGATGAGCAAAAGCTTAGCCTTGTAAAACGTTGGAATGAGTATGTTGAGAAGAAAACCCGCGAGAGAACTGAGTGAACGAAGGGCGCATATACACACCATTTACAATGGCGTAATGCGACCTGCGGTGCAGCGCCAAAGGCGCAGGGAGAACGCTATGGCTATATACCAATTACAAGTTTCTGTAGTTAGCCGAGGGAAAGGGAAGTCGGCGGTCGCCAGTGCAGCCTATTGTGCTGCGGAAAAAATAACAAATGAATATGATGGCGTTTTGCACGATTATACCAAAAAGCAAGGAGTGATTCATTCAGAAATAATATTGCCGGATCATGTACCTAGAGAGTTTAAGGAACGTTCTTTTTTGTGGAATTCTGTAGAGGGTGCTGAAAAAAGTTGTAGTTCGCGTTTAGCCCGGCAAATAGAAATAGCACTGCCAAAAGAAGTTCCTCAAAATGAACAGATAAAATTAGTTCGGGATTACATTCAAACTAATTTTGTGTCGAAAGGAATGATTGCAGATTTTTCCATACATGATAAAGAGGATGGGAATCCTCATGTGCATATTATGCTTACTACTAGGGAAATTGACAAAAATGGGAAGTGGCTTCCCAAATCTAAAAAAGAATATATTTTAGACAAAGATGGTAAGAAAATAAAAACAGAAAATGGCAATTATAAATGCCGTAAGATTGATTTTAATAACTGGAACGATAGAGATAATGTTACCTTGTGGCGTGCCAATTGGGCAGATGCAGTTAATGAAAAATTTAAGGAATTAAATTTAAATGTTGAGCCTATTGATCACCGTAGTTATAAGGATCAGGGTAAAATATTTTTGCCGACAAAACATTTGGGAAGTTATGCTCACAGGTTGGAAAAACTTGGGCATAGAACTAGACGCGGTGACTATAACCGAAAGATTGCTATTCAAAATAAAATGAGACGGCAGAATATGGAAAAAATTATAAATCATAAGGCAGTTAATAGTGCTTTTTTAAGCGGTAGAGATTGCTATTGTGCAGCAGCTAGGCAGCAGCTGCTTATGGGAAAGTTGGATAATAAGATTGTTGCAGGGGAAATAAAAGCCAGCGGTAGGTTCAATGATGCGCAAATTGCCCAAATAATAGCGGCTAATAGTCCGGTTCCTGTTACGATCAGGCAGGCTATTAATTTACTGAATAGAAGCAAAGGCCCTTGTGGTGGATTTCATGCTAGGTTGAAAAGTGATGATGATCATGATTTGAATAATCAAAATAATGAGAGGTGATAAACATGACAGCTGCTGATCCGAAGGTTGAAGTAAAGCAAAAGACCGCTAAATGTGAATGTTGTGGCAAAGTTTTTAAGCAAAAGAATCTGGCCAATAAGTTTTGTTCAGATTGCTGTAGAAATAGGGCATTTAATTATCGAAAAGTTAAGTTTTGTGGTAAATGTGGGAAAGAATTTCATTCATATACAGCGGATACTAAGTATTGTACAGAATGCCAAAAGGTATTTTTTATAAGAGTAGAAGTGGCGCCGCGTTTGGAAGGAAAATACACGAAGATATGTGAGCATTGTGAGCAAACCTATCGGACAGACCGGGTTGATGCACGGTTTTGTTCAAGACGTTGTAGCCGAAAATATCATCATACGCATGATAATCACGCCAAAGATACAGTTATTGTTGGAGCTATACCGGAAGCAGAATACGAGTGCCGTTATTGTGGTAAGAGTTTTTATGTTTTCGATAGCATACTAGATAAAAGAACATCTTTTTGTTCAGGCATTTGTGAAAAAAGGCAATGGCAAGGAAAACTAGAGCGTAACAATGCTAACAGAGGAATGTCAGGTGCTATGAGCTTGTCTATGCTTGAGTATCGCGAAAGAAGAAATCTTGATTAGGGGTGATAGTGATGGAGTTAAACCAATTTATTATCCAGCAAGTTACTATATTGCTGACCATAGGAACTATTTTGCTAGGCAGGGTAATACTCTACTCTGATTATGTTGATCGGATTGTTGATAAAGTTTGGGATTATTGTGCTGGAAAAATTTCTAAGAAATGAGGAAATGCTATGAGAAAAATATTAGTTGGGACAATGGTACTTGTTATGCTAGTAATGACAGGATGTTTTGGCAGCGCGCCTAAAGGTAATAGTGATGGTGATACCAAAGCGCCTGCTTCAGCGCCGGTTCAAAAAATTGAGGAGAAACAGGAAAAAAGCCAGCAGCAGGAAAGCGTTAATAAAAAAACCTATCAAGGTGATGGCAAAATTAAGGGCAACGGCAGCCCGATAGGACATTTTTAAGGGGGATTTACCATGAAAAAGAATTTAACAATTGTTTTTGCAGTTTTACTTGCAAGCTTAATTGGAGCGCAGACTGCTTTTGCACTTACCGTGTTTGATCCTAAAAATTATTCTGAGAATCTCGCTGCTAAAGTGCAGGCTATAAAACAAGTTGAGCAGCAGGCGCAGCAGCTCCAGCATGAATTAGCAAATTTGAAGAAGTTGGATCCGTCTCAGCGAGCGCAGACACTGGGCCGTATTCATGGAATGCTGGGTACTCTGAACGAACTTAGAGCTTCTACGGATGCTATTGGTACTGAATATACCGATCTGATGAAAGATTGGGATGCAGCGCGTCCGGATTATACGACTTGGAACGGCGCCAGCGCCGAAGAATACGGAGATCAAATTAAAGCCTTTCGGGATATTTGGGATAAAGCGTTAGAGCAAAGCATGAAATCTCAGACTATGGCAAGCCCATCTGAGCAGGCTAAAACAGCTGAAACTTTAGAAGGTTTGCTGGAAGCTTCAGAAAATGCGGCCGGTGTTGTTGGGGTCACTCAGGCAATGAGCCAGATGATCGCTTTGCAGATCGCTGAATCGCAAAAAATGCAGGCGGTCATGGCCGACAGTATTAGATCTCAAAACATTTACCAGCAGCGCATGATTGAAGCGGAGAAAAGGAATGCACACCAAAATAAGGAATTTCTAAAGGGCGAAAATTCAGCGAATATCGAAGGGAATGGTGCAAGTATAGGCCATTTTGAAGGATAAATATGGAAATAGGAATTTTAGATACTGCGGTCCAGACCTTTGAAAGTGCTTTTACAAGTAGTATGGGAAGCATACTGGGGTTAGTAACACCTACGTTTTATTTGCTTATGACAATAGATCTGGTAATGTCTGTTTTATTGAATTTAGGCGAAACGGATCATATTAAACAGCTTATAAGCAAAATTTTTAAATACGGATTTGTGTTATGGGTCATAACACAGTGGTCGATGTTAGCAAATTCGGTTACCGATACATTTGTTTTAATTGGTTCTACTATAGGTGGTGGCGATCCATCACTTATCAAGTCGCCCAGTAGTATCATAGATAAATGTTTATCAATGTTGAAGCCGCTATGGGCATATTTTTTAGAGAATTCAATAAGCTTGATGACGCTTAATATAGGCCAGTTTGTGATACTACTAGTCGTTGCGATTGCAATTACAATTGCTTTTGTTGTTATGGCCGTACAAACAGCTATTACCTATATTGAATATTATGCTATCTGCGCATTTGCTGTCGCTTTTATTCCCTTTGGAGTTAATAAACATACTAGCTTTCTTGCGGAAAAAGCTATTGGCGCTGTTTTTAGTATCGGCACGAAATTGATGGTACTTTCGGCAATATTGGGATTATCGGCTAATGTATTGAACGGGATGACGTTAACTGTTACAGGAACACCTGACTTAGACAGCTGCTTGGCTATTGTTAGTGTATCCTCGTTAATGGCATTTTTATGCTGGCAAGCTCCGGCTATGGCAGCAGGGCTTATGAGTGGTGCGCCTAGTTTATCGGCCGGAACTGTAGCAGGTGGAGCTGCGGCAGGCGGTGCGCTTGGCGCTGTTGCTGGTACTGGTATTGCAAAAGCAGTCGGTGCTATGGCTGGTTCCGGATTTAAAGGCGGATCTGCACTGGCAGGGGCAGCAGTTGGTGGCGCGCAAAATTCCGCGGCTACAAACGATTTAAGTGCAGCGGCAGGGGCAATGGGTGGCATTGCAAGTTTTGCGGGTGCTAAGGCGAAGCAGGGCTTCCAAAGCGCAACGCAAGGGATGCGTGATTCCTATGGTTCGGCCAAAGAAAGTGTAACTGGGAGCAATAGCAGTTCTTCTGCCGGTGAATCAGCTGGGAAAGATTCTGCAAGCAGTGCTTCGGGAAACAGTGCCGGCAGTGCAGCAGGTTCGTCTAAAAATGATAATTACTTTAAAAACGCTGCTGGGACAATAAAAGATAATATTCCGCCTGAAGGATCTCCGGAAGGTGGAATGAGTGTTCCGATACATAGTGACGATTAATAAAAAAAGCTTCCGCAGTTTTTAAGGCTGCGGAAGCTTTTTTACGGCTATGATGAGGACTGTACAAAGAATTTCTTTTTGTGTTACAATAACTACCGAGACAGTTCGATGTGTCGGTTTCCCCTGCCAGTCAGGGGGTGATAGTGTGTCTGTGTACGAAGCTTTATCTTTGACGATAGCCTTTGGTACTCTGATAGCTGTTATCGTTTTATCTCGCTAGCAATAGCGTAAAATAAAAAGAAACCGCAGACTGCGTACGCGGCTTCCTTTCAAATTCTAGATATTAGAGGGAGAGCCGACGTTGCGGCATCGACTTCCTTCTATAATCTTATCAGGCTTTGAATTAATTATCAACCTTTAGAAGTACTTTAGTCTAAGTGTAGTTCATGCTATCTTTATTTACTTGTTACCTCTTTAGCTTCTACAACACCATCGTTATTGATTAAGAATTCCGTGCCGTCCTTGCGTTCCAACCGATATTTCTTTTTAGTGATCTTAATACAAGTAACATGATTTGCATAGTCGATTTCATACATGCCTCTAGCAAATGTAATATCATAGGTTTTTCCTACTTCCAACGCTATAGGAATCATCATAACAAATACCGCCTTTCTAAATTTTCATTATTATTAACTCCCAAAAGTGTACTTTTTGGAGTTTTGTTTTTTTTACTGAAAATATGTTCCAAAACATTGATTTATGATTTTGGAATATACTCCGCAATTAGTCGGTGTATTAGGAGCAAATTTGTTGTAGAAAAATACAACTTAAAAGATTTGGAATGCTATTTATTAAAGTTAAAAGGAGTGGTTGTAGCATCTTTTTCAGTTAGCAATTGCGCAACGAATTCTGTAGGGAGATCAAGATTGGCAAGAACATTTTTTCCTAAAGTTGCCCAAAAGTTAATTTGTTGATCCGCGCTGCGTAAATTAGCTTTGCCTTCGATTTGTGCGGAACGGTATAATTCTTGGTCAATGCGGACAGATATAAAAGTCATATAAAACATCCTTTCAAATTTTATCAAGAGAAAATAATCAATATTTTTGATGTGCCAATTTTAAAATATTAAGATCATTTTGGTGAATAATTATCTAACTTATAATATATCGTAATACAAAGAGAAAATGTTGTCAAATTGCCGATTTTGAGCCGATTTGTGGTATAATATAAGAAAGATATTATACGGTTGTTTTACAAATAATGTGCCATAAAATATGATGAAAATGAGTGAGTTTGATGATTGATAAAATAGAATCTAAAAAACGTAAGGAAGCTTGGGAAAATGCCAAAGCTAGTTGCATGTTAGAAAACCTTACTATTCCAGAAGAAAACGAAGGTTTTATGCAAAAATATATTGACGGTGAGATAACTGCCGAAGAATTAGAAGATTTGGTAATGAAGGATGCATTTGATTATGCTCATAAATTTATATAAAAAATAGTGAAAATCATCAAAGTTGAGGTATTTATTTATGAAGATTACTAAAGAAGAATCTAAAAAACGTCGCGAAATCTGGGAAGAAGCAAAAGCCAGCTGCGAATTAGAAGGCGGAGAACTCAGTGAAAAACAGCTAGAATTAGGAAAACGTTATATTGCTGGTGAGATATCTGCCTTAGAATATGGCGAAATTATTCGGAGAGATTTACTTAAAATTAATGCCGAATAAAAATACTGCATATAGTCCAGTTGGGATATATGCAGTATTTTTTATATGTGATACAAATGCCGGGTTTCTGAAAAGGAAAAATGCACCTGCGGTGATTTTGTGGCTAGATTTACGCAATTTGGTTTCGTCCACGCTTATCTGGCTTTTAAATTTGCTTGTACGCTCTTTTGTTCGCACAGCATGGGGAAAGAGTTGCGAAAACAATAAAAGGCGTTTAAAAACGATATTTGAGGGGCTGTTTGGGGTTGGGAGTTGTTGAAGATGAATATTTATATTACAGGGGATACTCATGGTGATATAGCACGAAGAATAGCACCATTTTATACTGATATTTTTAATGTGAAGTTTGCTTTAGGGGATATCCTGATAGTTTGTGGTGATTTTGGTGTTCCTTGGCGCGATCGGGATAAGGAAATATTAAAATTTTTAGAAAAAAAGCCGATTGAAATATTGTTTGTTGACGGTAACCATGAGAATTTTGATTTGCTTAATACTTTTCCCATATGCGAAAGGTACGGTGGGAAAGTACATCAACTGGCAAAAAATGTATTTCATCTTATGCGTGGAGAAGTTTATGAAATAGACGGAAAAAGCTTTTTTGCCTTTGGTGGGGCAACCTCTGTAGATAAGATGTATAGAACAGTAGGGGTTAGTTGGTGGCCTGAAGAGGATGCTTCTTTAAAAGACGAAGAAAATGCTTTGCATAATCTTTCTAAGTGCGGATATGAAGTGGACTATGTTATTACCCATACAGCTCCGCTCTATTTTGTTAATCCTAAGACTTTAGATCCACGAGTAAATATTAATTGTCCAACGGCCAATTTTTTGAAAGACGTAGAGAAACGACTGAAGTATAGGCATTGGTTTTTTGGACATCATCACTATGATGAAAAATATGATATTGTGAGAAGACATACTTGTTTATATGAGAGTATAGTAAATTATAGTGAGGTGAATAAATAATGATTATACATGAAATAAAATATTTTGACACGATTATAGCAGCTTTTGAAGAAAGTATTGAAAACAACTATAAATTGTTTGATTTTGATTCTGAACAGTTGATTAAAAACATAGAAAAAGAAAGGCCAGAAATATTGCGCGACCTTTCTGGAAAAACTTCAGTGGCGAAAATGTGCGCTTGCGCGGAATATCTAAAAGAAGAAATTAGGAATATAGCAATTGGAGTCTGGAAGGAAAATTCAAATGATGATAATGTAAGGCTTGAACATGAATGTAGAAATGGAAAAACATTTTGCAGTTCGATCTTTGCAGATATAGGCAAGCATTTCACAGTAAAAAGTTTGCTTGAAAAAAATGAAAAAGGGGCCAGAATGGCGCAAGTGGCTATATCTATGCACTTTTTTTTAGGAAACATTCATTATTATGAAATAAATGCTGAGAAGATGATAGAAATATTAAAAAATGGAATATTAGTATATTTAGTTAGAGAAAAAAGCGGTAATAATATTGAATTTAATAAGGATGTTATAAGAAAAATTTCTTCGTTACAAACGATGTTGAAGTTCAATTTAGATGTAAAATACGATATAGTGCAAGGCGACATCCAGTTTTCAGAGGATGATTATAAAAAAATACATAAAGTGATTGAAAATCTAATTGAATCTATAGGAGGAATTACATTTCTTAATTTGTTGTTTGAAGATAAGCTTAAAGATTCTTATGATAAAAAAATAGATAGATATCTAATTGGCAGAAATAAAAATACAGTATTAGAGAAGAAAATAATAAAAAGAATTCCATATAATTATCTCATTCAAATAGCAATGAAGCATCTAGGTGAAAATAAAAAATGTGATAATAAAAAAGAAATATATTCAGAAATCATTAAATTGGGAGAATCATATTTAGATGTTTTAGATTTGCAATCATATTCTATCTGGGAAGATATTAATTTCTCATTAGAATACTTGCCATTTTATCTTGTTAAGAATATGGTGTTTGAGAAAATGGTAGTATTAGAACAATATAGTCAAAATATTATTGTATTAATATTAAAAAATTTATATAAGCCATTAGTTGATAGAAGCGGTATATTTGAATATAAATTTTGTGAATATATGAAAGTTGTAAAATTTATTCTGCGGTTAAAGAGCAACAAGGTCGTAAGTTTTGAAGAAATAAAAAAGGCAACAAGATTAAGAGAAAATATATTAAAGGAAATACTGAAAGATATTTCTGTAGACAGAAACGAAATAAATGCACAGTTTAATTATATATTGGATTCAACAAATATTAGAAATTGGCCATTAGTTAGAATGAAATGCGATAGGTATTTTTTATTGGATTCAAGAATTTGTGGGTATGCTTTTTGTGAAGTGCTTTATGGGAAAATGAAAGTAAATAGTTATAACCCTGATAAGGAACAGGGGGTATTATTAGAAAAAATGCTGTACCGTCTATTAGCTTACAAAAAAATTGATTTTATGTGTGGGAAATATGAACAAGGAACTTTGGAGGAAGGTGAGTGAGATCTTATCCTAGAAAACAATAAAAACATAATTTTTGTAGAAATTAAAAAACGTCCATTGGCAGCTAGTTTTGAGAATGCAGATGATATTGCTTTATTAAATACTTTAGGGTGGGGGATGTTGTACGCTCAAAGGCAATTGTTGAAACATAAACGTTATTTAGAGAAATATACGAAAATGAGACTAGTTGACCAAAACGGTTGTAAGTATGAATTACAACTCGGTGACAGAAATATTGTGTTAATAAGTATGTGCTTACCAGAGTATTTTTTTCTGACAAATAAAAATATTACTGAGCAAATTCTTTGTAGTTTATTAGTTGCAGACTACAAAACTCTTGATGAAAAAAGAGATAGGGAATTAGAGAAATTTAGATCTGAACAAAATAAAATAATCGATTTAATGCAACTTAAAACGGATGAAAAAATAAATCTGAGAGAAATATTTTTTGACTCTTTATTTAGAAGTTTGCAACAAATCTATGCTACGTTAGAAATTAGTAAAAATAAAGATGAGTTTATAGATAATTTAACAAATTCTATTCATGTGGTAGAAGGAAGTTTAGACTATTATAGCCAAATGATTAAATTTAATAATTTGAAGAAGCATAATTAGTAAACATCTAATTAAAAGATAGAATAGAGAGGAATAAAATGATTAAATATAATTTTAATGCTGTTGAGAGAGAAGTGTGTTTACTGCTTTCAGCGATTGAGATAATAGATAATATTGTTAATCATTCGGTATTACAAATCAATGTTAATAATGGTATTTGTCATTTATTGCCACAAACTTTACCAGCGATGGAATATTTTTTAGCAGTGAGTTTTGACTTTTTTTCACCAGCGGGCAAGATATTAAACCATAAAAATGAAGTGAGAAATTGTTTTGATTTATTAAAAGATATGTGCATAGAACCTAAATTAAGCAAAGAAACACCAAGTGTATTAATAGAAGATATAAAATCCTTTGATGGTTGGCTAAATAAAGAACATGAATATAAAGATTTACTTACTCTTAATAATAATAGAATCGATATCATAATTAAAAGTAAAGATATAGTTGAAATTTGTTCAAATTCGGCTAAACATAATTTCATCAGACTAGATAGAAGTAGAAATGTACTGAAAAAAGTGCTAAATGCAAATGGTGAGTTATTAAATGATGATGGTATAATGATCCATATACTAAAAGATTTTAATGACCAGTTTATAGGAGATGGATGTTTGGTTGATAAATATATATATAATTTATCATATCATTTTAATAATATTAGATGTGGGATAAGGGATTATCTTACGCCGATATACGATAAAGCATATAAAATTGAGGTATACGAAAATGATTTGGTTCGGTATAGTTACGAACGCCCCGACAATTTTTCTGACGAGGGATATTCATTGTTCTGGGATTTGATGAATTGGAAGCGGAGTAGTGAAATTGTTGGCAGATTTGATATATTAGATTGTTGGAAAGAATAGATGATTGCAGGTGATGCGCATATGATTTTATATAAATATTTACACCCTGATCGTGTTGATGTTTTGACAAACAAAATGATTAGATTTACTCAACCAACTATTTTTAATGATCCGTTTGAAACTGAACTGAATATAAAACGTTTTGCTAGCGAGGAATATACGAGAAAAGTTTATGATGAACTATTAGAAAAAAAATTAAGTAGTGTTCCAAAAGAATTTAGACAATATGTTAGAAAGATTATGGAAAAAGATGAATCTCGTGAATGTCTTAATAAAAAAATGGGTGATTTATTGCCCCAAAGCAAGGAAGTAATAAAGGATACTATAGCAAAAAATGTGGGAATACTATCCTTGACCGAAGAAAAAAATAATCTTTTAATGTGGTCGCACTACGCTTTCAGTCATACTGGCTTTGTTATAGGATTTGATTCGCAAAATGAATTTTTAAATTTTAGAAGAAGTGAACAAGATGAATTTGGATATTTGAAAAAGGTTCAATATAAACAAAATAGACCGAGTTTAAATTTTGCGGAGATGAATAGTGAGGATGTCTTTTTCACGAAAAGTATACATTGGGCATATGAAAAGGAATGGAGAATATTACAAATTCTAGATAATGCTGATTATAAAGACGATCCAATATATCTATTTAAGTTTCAAACAGCAGCAGTAAAAGAAATTATTTTAGGGGATAAAATTGCTGACAGTGAAAAAAATAATATATTAAAAATAATAAATGCCAATTATGATTATGTAACGATTTATCAAAGCAAAATTGATGAATCTGAATACAAATTGAATTTTGAAAAAATTTTCGTTAAAGGACAATAAAAATATTTCAAAATGTATTTGAAATATTTTTTGTGGAGGTGGCATAAGTGAGTAAAGATATCCTTTATTATCCAACAATAGAGTTTAAGAAGGAGGATTTATATTGGTTATGGAGTGCGGCATTATTATGGGATAAAGTTTATAGGATAGTTCCAGATGAGTATCGTGTTAACGATTGTGAAAACGTTAAAGAACTGTGTTCAACAGGTGAAATAGGAATTCCGTTATCCCCGAAGAGATATAGCACAGAAGCATCCAAAAAATTTATGAGTAATATTGAAAGCAGAAAATGGAATGCTGCTGCTCTTACTTATGATAGCGAAGAGATAAAAACATATGATAATTACAATTATCTACATACACAAAAAGTTGATGTCGCTCTTCGAAATCTTATGCTGCTTAATAAAAATATATCCCAACATCATGAGTGGCTTGTGGTTCCTTGTGAAATGGCTAATCAATATATGATTTATTTGGCTACTGAAATGGCAGAAAAAAATGATTTAGCGTTACATACGCATGATAATAATGTATGGACTGCATCTACATTTTTTTTGTTTGATGATAGCATACAAGAAGGGGTTTATCCAGGTGAAGGTTGGCAAGAAGAAAGTAAAACTGTGATAGCACCAATGTATATAAATAAAATTTTACCGATAAATCTTTTAGACATTACACCTTCTCAGATATTGCGATTTAGAAAAGAGCGTAAAGATGAACGAAAAAGATTTAATGAAGCACTAGACGCTTTTTCTGATAAAATATCAAAAGTAAATGATCCCAGTATTCTTAAGCAATTATGGCATGATGAACGAAAAGAGGTTGAGAGTGCTTTATGTGAATATAAAAAAAGTATGGATATAATTAAGGTTTGTGGCTGGGTTGGCGGGATTAGTAGTATGCTTACAATAGCAACTGACGCACTAGGATATACTGATTTTAGTAAGAATGCGATACAATATATGGGAAGCGCAGGAATCGGACTGGGATTGCTAACAGGGTTAGCTAGGGAAAGGTCGGAAATAAAACCGCCACCATATTCGTATCTAAGTTATCTTAGTGAATTAGGGAAAAGTAATTTCTCCGAATATAATTATAATTTATATAGGAAAATGGAAGAATTCATTAATGACTAAGGAATAATAGTTTGTGGAAACATTAAACAAATTTAGGTTCAGTAAATTTCTGTTAATTTATTTTGAACAAATAAAACGCAGTGATTTTTATTTACAGTTTGTATATAAAAAAATCCAAAGGCTAAACGATTTACACAAAATATTACAGTAAATTTATTGCATATTATAATGAAGGAAACTCCTAAGCGATAGGTCGGGGGTTCGATTCCCTTCCAGGACACCAGTAAACACACGCGTTTGCCGATTCGGCAGGCGCGTTTTTTTGTTGGCAAAACTATTATTGAAAAAATGTGGATATGCATTTTAGTACTAAGGATATGAAACTCATGAAATTTTATTTTAGTTCAGATTAATATGGAATAATTGACTTGCAAAGCAGTAGAGAGAAAATAACTGAATAATAATCAAAACAAAAAATCCCCGCCTTTATAAGGCAGGGATTTTTTGTTTTTTAGCTGTGAGAATATTTAACAATTGGTTTATTTACAATATAAAAAGCTGCCAGGGTTTGCTTGAGGCTTAAGCTACTGCTGTATTTGCGCACAGTTTATTTTTGTGTGGAAAATACTTTAGTAAATTAAGCAAAGTAAAAAAATAACTCAGATCAGTAAGAGGTAAAAATGATTTGGAGATTATTTCTCCGTAGAAAATTATATGTTGGCGGCAAGCCCATGCAGGCGGGATTGTTACGATAGAAGTTCTGGCGTTTTACTCTAACTTTTTTAAAAAAACATATTAAAAAGTAAATGAAAATTTCTTGCTTGGATATTTTGTTTGTAACGGGTGTAAGATTTATCCGAAGCAAGAAACCGCATAAAGAAAAATGCTGCAAAGCTGGCTTTATGTATGATTTGCCGAAAGCCAAGATTCCCATCCGCTGCTGACGGCAAATAATCGAAAGGAGAGGTTTTATTATGAATCAAGACGACAACAGTAATAAAATAGGTGTCGTTGCTGCAACATTGATGGTTGCCGGTAATATGATGGGTTCCGGCGTATTTATGTTGCCTGCGAATTTGGCGGCAATAGGAGGCGTTGCAGTATTCGGCTGGATAGTTACCTGTATAGGTGCTATTGCTCTGGCACTTACATTTGCAAAGTTATCTTCTATTGATCCTGCTGCCGGCGGTCCTTACGCTTATACGCGTCAAGCCTTCGGCGATTATATGGGGTATCAGACAAACCTCATTTACTGGCTGGCAAATGTTATCGGTAACGTTGGTCTGGCAGTTGTAGGTATCGGTTATCTGATCAGTTTTTTTCCGGCTTTAAAAAATCCATTTGCTTTTGCTCTGGCGCAGATCTGCGTTATCTGGCTGTTTGCTTACGCTAATATGATCGGCCCTAAACTGGTCGGGCGTATTCAATCAGTAACCACTACTCTGGCATTGATTCCTATTATCGGTACCGCAATCTTAGGCTGGTTCTGGTTTGACGGCAAAACCTACATGGATGCATGGAACGTAACGGGTAAAAGCACTGTCAGTGCTATTGGTATGACATTGAACTTTACTTTGTGGGCTTTTATTGGCGTCGAGAGTGCTTCTGTATCTGCCGGCGTTGTTAAAAATCCTAAAAAGAATGTTCCAATTGCAACTATTGGCGGTGTAATTTTAGCAGCTGTCTGCTATGTTTTAAGTTCTTCTGTTATTATGGGCATGATTCCGAACCATGCACTTGCAAATTCATCGGCACCTTTTGCTGATGCCGCAAGACTGGCCTTCGGTGAAATCGCTGGTAACGGCGTAGCTATCTGTGCGGCTTTAGGCTGCCTGGGTTCGCTGGCAGGCTGGACGCTGCTGGTTGGACAAAGTGCTAAAGCTGCTGCTGATGACGGTTTGTTCGGTAATGTTTTTGCCCGTACCAACTCTAAAGGCGTGCCTTCTGCAGGCTTGGCTATTGTTGCTGGTATCATGACAATACAGGTTTTGGCAACCATGTCGCCTTCTGCCAGTCAGCAATTTGGTAAGATCGCATCAATAGCCGTTATCCTGACTTTACTGCCTTATATTTATTCCAGTATTTCTATCAAGGTTTTAGGTTACGGAAAGTTATCACCGAAAGATTACAATAAATCATGTATCATCGGTTTGATAGCAGCTGTCTACAGTATGGCTGCACTTGTAACATCCAATGGTAACCAGACACGGTGGTCACTGATCTTCGTTATCGCTACGATCGTATTCTTCTCCGGCGCTGTTACCAGAAAACATGAGCTGGAAGAGCTGCACGAAACTCCTGGCGGATTCTCGCCGAGATGGGTTCGTTACACTTCCCTGGCTATTACGATCCTTACCTTGGTCGGTACGTTCTGGTACTCTGTCGGTATCGATAAAAATATGGAACTCAAACATCGTACTAACATAACGACTACTACACAAGCTCCGGATAAGGTAGGTTCTACTACTACTCAATCTGTTAGCATAGATAACTAAAAAATTAATTAAGGAGTGAAAAAAATGATTATTTCCAAAACAAAAGGCAAAAGAATTTTGTTGGTACATGACCTTTGCGATCATAATACCCTGGATGAAAGTGCTCTCGATAAACTGAGTAATGTTTTAGGAGAACATGAAATTGAAGTGCTCACCGCTACAACAGCATTCGATGCCGAAATGATGATTGTCGCTGACCCGATGATCCAAGCAATACTTCTGGACTGGGATCTGGCAGAAGACAATACACATCAGGCTGCTAAAGATGTTTTAAACAAACTACGCAGCCGTGCCGAAAACGTACCTGTATTTTTATTTGCAGATCGTGCCGACGTTGCTGATATTCCTCTGGAAGTATTGAAAGAAACCAGTGACTTCATCTGGTTGTATGAAGATACTGCTAACTTTATTGCCGGCCGTATCGAAGCAGCGATTGATACTTATTTGAAAAATCTGCTGCCGCCGATGTTTAAGGCTTTGGCTAAATTCTCTCAGGTGCATGAATATTCCTGGCATACTCCGGGTCATACCGGCGGTACTGCTTTTATGAAAGCACCTGCAGGACGTGCTTATTTTGATTTCTTTGGCGAAAATCTGTTCCGCAGCGATTTATCGATCTCTGTCGGCGAGCTCGGTTCTTTGCTTGATCATTCCGGACCGATCGGTGCCAGTGAAAAATATGCCGCTAAAGTATTCGGCGCTCATCGTACCTATCATGTTACCAACGGTTCTTCTACCTCTAACAGAGTAATCTTTATGGCTTGCGTAACTCATAATCAGGTTGCATTGTGTGACCGTAACTGCCATAAATCCATAGAACAGGCGATGACCATGAGCGGCGCTATCCCTAACTATATGATGCCGCTGCGTAACTTCTACGGTATTATCGGCCCTATTCCGCCGCAAGCTTTGCAGGCTGAAGCAATCAAGAAAACTATTTCTGAAAACTCCTTGATTACTAAAGATATAGATTCTACTCCTGTACATGCAATCGTTACCAACTCCACCTATGATGGTTTGTGTTACAATGCCCGTCGTGTTGAAGAATTACTTGGACAAAGCGTTGACCGCATGCATTTTGACGAAGCATGGTATGGCTATGCCCGCTTCAATCCTATTTATAAAGACCGCTTTGCCATGTACGGCAATCCTGCCGACCACAAACCAACTGATATGACGGTTTTTGCAACTCAATCCACCCATAAATTACTGGCTGCTCTTTCTCAGGCTTCCTTCATTCATATCCGTGAAGGTAAAAAGAATGTCGATCACAGCCGTTTTAATGAATCCTTTATGATGCAGGCATCTACCTCCCCGAACTATCCTATTATTGCTTCTAACGATATCACAGCAGCAATGATGGATGGTAAAGGCGGTAAAGCTCTGACTGACGAATCGATCCATGAAGCAGTAGCCTTCCGTCAATTGATGGCAAAACTGAATGCAGACTTTGCCGATCAGGGCGAATGGTTCTTTAACTGCTGGCAGCCTGATTTTGTTAAAGACACTGAAGGCAAGAAAATTGCTTTTCGTCTGGCCAACCCCGAATACCTGGCTACCGAACCGGAATGCTGGGTCCTGCATCCTAATGACGCATGGCACGGCTTCGGTGATATCGAAGACGGATACTGCATGTTAGACCCGATCAAAGTATCTATCACCACTCCGGGCATCGGTCCTGACGGGTTGGGTAAAATGGGCGTACCTGCTTCCATTTTGTCCGCTTATCTTACTGCCAATGGCATCATTCCTGAGAAGACAACTGACTTTACTGTTCTGATGCTGTTCTCTATCGGTATTACTAAAGGTAAATGGGGCACTTTGATCGATACCTTGATCAAATTTAAAGAAGACTATGACAACAACACTGCTTTGGAAGAAGTATTGCCTGATGTTGTTAAAGCAGCTCCGCAGCGTTATGCAGGTATGGGCCTGCGCGACTTGTGCGAGGAAATGTTTGCAGCAATGAAAGAGCTCAAAACGACAGAATTTATGTCCGAAGGTTTCGCTGTATTGCCGCATCCTGATATGAGCCCGGCAGCAGCTTATGAACAACTGGTGCTTGATAATGTTGAAAAAGTAGATCTTGACGGTGTTGCTGAGCGTACCTTAGCTACAGGTATTGTTCCTTATCCGCCTGGAATTCCGCTGATCATGCCTGGTGAAAATGCCGGTCCTGCCGACGGCCCTGCACTTGGTTATCTGAAAGCCTTAGAAGGCTTTGACAGACAATTCCCTGCTTTTGAACATGATTCCCATGGCGTAGAAGTAGAAAATGGTAAATATTACGTTACCGTTTTGAAAAAATAACGGTCAGCTACCGTTCATATAGATACCCTTTCCCCTTGATAACAGGCGTCACCAGTTTCGGTGGCGCCTGTTATTTTTATACCTTTTTAAAGGTGGGGATGTAAAATACAAAACCAGGTCTGAGAGTGAAGAAATAAATAAAATAAAGCTTGCGTTTTTACTGTGTATAGCTGACAATAAAAGCAGAGAACTTTTGGTAAAGGTTGTGAATTGTGATGAAGAATATAGATTTGACAGAGGTCTTGGCTGCTGCCAGAGGCGAAGTCCCTGCTGACATAGTGTTAAAAGGCGGTTGTATTTTCAATAGTTTTACAGGTGAATGGGAAATTGGCGATGTAGCTATAGTTGGAGAAACTATTGCCGGTATCGGCAGCTACAGCGGTAAAAAAGAAATTGATGTTACCGGTAAATATGTGACTCCCGGTTTGATGGACTCTCATCTTCATATTGAAAGTACAATGGTTGCTCCGCGTGAGCTGGCAAAAATTTTACTTTTGAATGGAGTAACGACGATTTTTGCCGATCCTCATGAAATTGCTAATGTCCTTGGAACAGCAGGGATTGAATTGATGCTTACAGAAACAGAGGCAATACCTTTAGACGTTTTCTTTATGCTGCCTTCTTGTGTGCCTGCTACTGAAATGGAGACCAGTGGTACCGTGCTTACAGCTGCAAAGCTGGAGCCGCTGGTCAGTCATCCAAGAGTACTGGGATTGGGTGAGATGATGAATTATCCGGGGACGATCAATGCTGCGGCAGCAGTGCTTGATAAACTTGCGTTGGCTGGCTGCAGCCTGTGCGACGGGCATGCTCCAGGTGTAAGCGGTAAAGCTCTCAATGCTTATCTGGCCGCAGGGATCAGTTCTGACCACGAAGCAACAACGGCGGATGAAGCAATGGAGAAACTGCGCCGAGGTGTTTATCTGATGCTGAGAGAGGCTTCTGGGGCCCATAATTTGTTAGCGTTACTGCCGGCAGTAACGCCGCTTAATTGCCGTCGCTGCTGTCTGGCAACAGATGACAGGCATTTAGATGAGCTTGTGAGTGAAGGCAGCATCAATTATTTGATTGAGATTGGTACAGCGCATGGTTATCCTGTTGAACAGTTATTACAGATGGCGACCTTGAATACAGCAGAAAGGTTTCGACTGTATGACAGAGGTGCATTAGCACCCGGTTATAAGGCGGATATCTGTGTTTTTAATAATCTGGTAAATTTTCAGCCACAGCTGGTCCTAAAAAACGGTGTCGTTATTGTAAATAAACAAAAACTGCTCTGGCAGTCACCGCCGCTGCTAAAAGCTCCTGAGAATACCATGCACTTGGAAGATGTGCGTGAACAGCAGCTGCGCTTGCCGGTAATGAATGGCAGAAAGGCCCGTGTTATCCGCATTGTTCCAGAGCAGATTTTGACTGAAACAGAATATGTGCAGCCTAAAGCAGAAGCTGGTTTCGTTGTGAGTGATACTGAGCGTGATATTCTAAAACTGGCAGTTTGGGAAAGACATGGTAGTAATGGGAATACAGGTGTAGGCCTGGTACGGGGCTTTGGTTTGCGGCGCGGTGCTTTGGCTTCGACTGTAGCGCATGATTCGCATAATCTGATTGTGGTCGGGGTTGACGATCAGGACATGCTGACGGCTGCAGTTGCTTTGCAGGAAGCAGGCGGTGGCCTGGCAGTGGTGGCAGATGGAGAAGTAAAAGCTATGCTGCCTCTGCCTCTTGCCGGTCTGATGAGTGATCAGAATACTGAATTTGTGCAGCATAAGCTGCAGCAGCTGAACTTTTGGACTGCTGAACTGGGAGTGCCGGAAAATGTGAATGCTTTTAATTGCCTTTCATTTCTGGCGTTACCGGTTATTCCCAGTTTGAGGCTCAGCGATAAAGGCTTGGTCGATGTTGGTAAATTCGCAATTGTTGATCTATGGGAATAAAATATAAAAAAAACGCTCCTTAAAAAAGGAGCGTTTTTTATGTTTCAGGCTTGTACTTCAGTTTTAGGGGCATCTGTTGGTGGAGCTGCTTGCTTTTGGACCAGCGGTGTTTCAAAATAAACGCTGGTACTTGGGAATGCACAGCCAAGATTTTCTTCTTCTAACATTTTCATAATATCGATGTTGATTTGCTGGCGGACATCCATAAAACTGGCGTAAGCGCTGGCCTTAGTATAGCAGATTATTCTGATGTCCAGGCTGCTGCCACCGAAATCCTGAAAATTGACGGTGATGCCGTCGTCATAAACACCATCATGATGCATGAGATATTCGCGCAGGCGGCCGACAAATTTTTCCATTTGCTGATAGGTCGTGTCGTAGGTCAATCCCAACACAAAATCAAGCCGTCTTTTTTCACGTTTACTGAAATTGGTGATGGCCGTGTTGGAGAGCAGGGAGTTGGGGATATAGACAAGTTCCTGTGGAAAAGTACGCAGACAAGTGCTGCGGAAAGTGATTTTTTCTACAGTGCCTTCGATGCCGTTAGCCGAGATCCAGTCGCCGATCACAAAAGGTTTGTCAATGATGATGACCAGACTGCCGAATACGTTGGCCAGAGAATCTTTAGCGGCTAGGGCGACAGCCAGTGAGCCAATACTCAAACTGGCGATAAACCCGGTAATATCGTAATTCCATTCTTTGGCGATCATGACAAAACCCAAAATGATAAGCAGGATGCGTAAGGTTGTGGAAACCACATTGGATAGCGCCAGATCAAATTCAACGCCTGCTTTAAGGAGTACCTTCATGGCGATACCATGCGTAGTGTCGCTGAGGTTGTAAAGGCCCCAGATGAAACAGATGATGAAAAAGCTGCGCAGAAGCTGATCGATAGAAGGATGGTCAGCTATAAAGGTCAAAGGCGAGCAATTAAGCGCTGCATAAATAGCAAAAATAAATAGGAAAAAATGCACTGGCTTTTCAAAAGCGTTCAGCAGGTCTTCTCCGTATTCAAAAGATGTTTTGCTGTTAAAACGATGCAGTACACGCAGTAATACGGCTCTGTAAAAATAACGTAAAAATGTAAAAAAAACAAACGCCAGAAAAGGTCTGAGCCAGGGCTGCAGAAGAATAAAAAGAGCGTCCAGATCCATTGTAGTTACTCCTCTAAAAGATATTTGTAGATATTGTAACATTTGCGTAAACAAAAAACAATAATTCACATAAGAGTCATACAATTATCTAACTATTTATCATAAATATGTTATAATATATTTTAATCTTCGTTAAGGAGGACTTTGTGTGGAATTTTTAGTAGAGTGGGCATTCGGAGCCTTGATCGTGGTTGTAGGTCCGTTGCTGACGCTGCTCGACCTGCCGGGCAATACAATTATGTTAGCTGCAGGCATAGGTTATGCTTTTTTTGATGAAGCCAGATACTTTGATGGACGTCTTTTATCGGCGCTGGTGCTGGTTTATGCTTTTGGTGAGATCTGGGAATTTATCGTATCGTTTTTTGGAATTCGGCGGCATAAAGTATCGTGGGGTGCGGTATTTCTGATTGCTGTCGGTACTTTTATAGGCGCTGTCATCGGTACAGGCTTTTTCCCGGTGCTGGGCTCTGTTTTGGGCGGCGCAGTTGGTTCGTATATCGTTGCCTTCGGTTACGAGTTTATGCGTACCAGGAATAAGGAGAATGCGTTCGCGCTGGCCTGGAAGGCAGCACAGACACAGTTTGTTGCCATGCTTGGCAAAATCGTCGCATCGTTTGCGATGGCGCTGTTGCTTTTTAAGCAGATTTTTTTGAATAATTGAAACAGTACAATATTAAAGGAGGGTAAAAAATGGTATTTAAATTTTTACACAACAATTTTAATGTGCTTAACTTGGAAAAAAGCCTGAAATTTTATGAGGACGCTTTGGGATTAAAAGAGGTCCGCCGTAAAGTAGCAGGTGACGGCAGTTTTATTTTGGTTTATTTAGGCGACGGACAGACTCCGCATCAGTTGGAATTGACCTGGCTGCGTGACCGTAAGGAACCGTATAATTTGGGCGAGAATGAGTTCCATCTTGCATTTGAAGCTGAAGACTATTCTGTTGCCCATAAAAAACATCAGGAAATGGGCTGTATCGTGTATGAAAATCCAGCGATGGGTATTTATTTTATTGCTGATCCTGATAATTATTGGCTGGAAATTATTCCCAAACATTAATTTTTAAAGAGAGGTGACAGTAATGACCGATCTGAAAAAAATGACTGTGGCTGCCAGCGGTAAACTGCGGCAGGTGGCCTATGATATATTGAATGAACAGACTAGACTGCTGTCATGGCAGCAGGGCGGCAAAGTGCCGCAGGAACAATTTGACAGCTGGCTTGCAGAAGCTGAAGGACTTTATTCTATTGGCAATATTAAGGTTGATGAAGCTTTCCTGGACAAAGCACCGAAGCTGAAGGTAATTGCTCAGGCATCGGTTGGATATGATAATATTGATATCGCTGCCTGCAGCGCACACGGAATTGCAGTAGGTAATACGCCGGGCGTACTGGTGGATGCTGTTGCCGATCTTGCGTACGGGCTGATTTTAGATAGTGCCAGAAGTATTGCCCGTGGCTGGCGGCACGTTGAAAGCGGCAAATGGGGCGAACGGAAGGGCCTTGGCTTCGGCGTTGATCTGGCTGGAAAAACTCTGGGAATTGTCGGGTTGGGTGACATTGGCAGTGCCGTAGTGCCCAGGGCCCAGGCCAGTAAAATGAAGGTTATTTATCATAACAGGCACCGGCGTGCTGATGAAGCAGCGCTGGGCATCAGTTATGCTGGATTTGACGATTTGCTGCAAACGGCGGATTTTGTTTTGGTAACAGTTAATTTAACACCGGCAACGGCTGGAATGTTCAATGAAGAAGCTTTTGCTAAAATGAAACCAACGGCGCGTTTTATCAATATTTCCCGCGGCAGAGTCGTCGAGACGCAGGCACTTTATGAAGCTCTGCGAAGCGGGCAGATCGCTTATGCGGCGATTGATGTGGTTGAACCGGAACCATTGCCCGGTGATCATCCGCTGCTGACACTCTCCAATATTACGGTAACCCCGCACATTGCCGCATCAACGGTGGAAACACGTGATGCCATGGCGAAGCTGGCAGCTGCGAATATTTTGGCAGGTTTGGCAGGGGACCCCTTACCGGCGCAGGTGCAAATAAAAGACTGACAAGTAAAACAGACCAGAAGAAAGGAGGGGGAGCAGTGAAGAAAATGTTATGCCTGCAAGATGTATCAGGTGTGAGCGAAGTCGATTTGGCTGAACGCCTGCGTATCATTACCGGCTGGAAAGCCTGCAGAACTGAAGAATGTGAACGGCGGTTTGAGATCGACGGGGAAGAGGCAGTATTGAGATGCCGCGAAACGGAGTTGCAGCCGCCGGTAAAAAACAGTGAATTAAGGCTTATTGCGAAAGAAGGCATCGTAATCATGGCGGCGAAGCTGCTTCCTCTTCGCGAGATGACTGTTGTTTATACCAGTAAGGAGCTAACGAAGCTGAGTACGGTTGTCGAAAAACTTTGCTGCCGGATGTCGCTGATTATAGCCGAACCGGATCTGAAGCAGCGTTTGGCCCAGGAGAACGGAACCTATGATTTTAGGAAGCTGCCTGCCTATAAAAATGGCAGTCTGCAGGCGATGGCCGTTTGCCATCTTCCTTGGCAGATTTATGTGGTCAGTAAAGCCTGGCAGCAATTTCTGCAGCAGCCGGAAGAAAAGGTTTTTGTCAGACAGCTGCGGGTAAAATTGCGCCGGCTGCGTTCGACTTTGAGTTTTTTTAAACCGGTGCTGCAAAAAAACAGTACAGTTGCCTGGCAAAATACCCTGCGGCAGCAGGGTGAAATACTGTCACGGCTGCGTGAGCTGGATGTGGCTTTAATGACCTGTGAAAAAATAAAGTTGCAGGCAGCCGCTTCAGGCGGTAAGCTGACAGTACCAACTCAGGTGGAAGAGCTCCTGCAGAAGCTGCGTGTGGAGGAAACTGCAGCATGTCTGCAGAAGGCGGACCTTAGCATCATGACCAAAACGCTGGCGCAGTTCAGTATTTGGTTGCATGAGAGGCCACTGGCTTCAAATCTGGCTGATAAAAAAATCAGGAAATTTATCAGCAGACGTTTGAATGAGTGGAGTGAAAAACTGGAAACTATTGATAGAAAATATCCGGATTTTCATAATATGCTGGAACTGCACCAGATCAGGATTAAGATCAAACGTTTTCGTTATGCGCTGCAGACTTTGCCGGAAGTAACGCGCGACAGTAATCTGCTGCGGCGGTTGAAAAGACTGCAGGATATGCTGGGCTTTTTACATGATGATTTTATCAACGCTAAGTTAGTGCAGTGTTTTCTCGAGGATGCTGGTAATGTGCAGCTGCGCTATGAGGCAGGGCTGTTTGCCGGATGGGAACGCGCTAAAGCAGAGGCGGCGGTAGAAATGCTGCCCCAGTTGTGGGAAGATTTCTGTGGCGCGTTGAACGCCTGGCGTAAAGCAAACTTGTAGACAGGAGCGCTGTATGAAAGAGTGGGAAGATTTTTTAAAAGGTTATGGCTTTGTGCCCTGGTCAGCTGGCGGGATGCAGGGATGGTATCGTCAGACTGCATTTGTCAAGGATTGTCTGGCAGGTGAAATTGCCCGCTATTATGCGGATGATTATATAGTAATCCGTCATGAAGGCGATAGATCAGTAAATTGGCTGCGGGAACATTGGCAGAGCAGGGAAGACGTTATGACGCACAGGTTTCTGCTGTTGGACTGCCATGAGACCAGATTGACAAAAAAAGTTTTTTGGCTTGGTATACGCGGCTGGTTGGAAATATTGCAGTATAAGGAGGGGGATGCGGAAAAGCGTTTTGATGATTTGATCTATTTAGCGCAGCAACGGCGCTGCGGCAGAGTAATTCTGCAATAAGTTCGCGAAGGGGATATTTTATGTTACTGACCATTTTTGTAATTACGATTCTTTGTTTTGCTGTCGCTTACAAATTTTATGGCGGCTTTCAAAGCCGTTTTTACGATTTAGACCCAAATCGTAAAACTCCGGCTACTGAATTACAGGACGATATTGATTATTGCCCTGCTCATCCGGCGGTTTTGATGGGGCATCATTTTGCCTCGATTGCTGGTGCCGGACCTGTTGTAGGTCCCATTGCGGCAGCGGCAGCACTTGGCTGGCTGCCAACATTACTTTGGATTATTATCGGTTGTATTTTTTTTGGTGGTGTACACGACATGGGTGCTTTGGTTGCGTCTATTCGTCATAAAGGTATGTCGATCGGCGAAGTTGTCCGTCAATGGATCGGTGCCCGCGGCCACAAGTTATTTCTTGCTTTTACCTGGCTCAGTTTAACACTGGTAATTGCTGTATTTTTGGAATTAGCAGCACAGACCTTTGCTGCTGACCCCGCTGTCGCTTTCACAGCGACCCTGTATATTTTTCTGGCGATGGTTTTTGGTGTCGCTATTTATCACTATGGTATATCTTTAAAAGTCAGTACGATTATTATGCTGCCGATTTTATTCGGTTCGCTGATATTTGGTATAGAAAGCTCCTGGGTGCAGTCAACCTTTGCTCTGAGCCTTGATACCTGGCGTATGGCTTTGATCGTGTATATCTTTGCCGCTTCAGTATTGCCTGTTTGGCTGCTTCTGCAGCCTCGCGATTATCTGGCCTCGTATATGTTATATTTTTCCGTGTTTATCGGCGGTGTGGGCATGATTTTTGGCGGTGCCAGCTATGAAGTAAAATTACCTGCATTTAAGGGGTTTGTTACTGCTTCCGGAGACTGGCTCTGGCCGCTGCTGTTTATTACAGTAGCCTGCGGTGCTATTTCAGGTTTCCATTCGCTGGTTGCTTCCGGCACTACGTCCAAACAGCTGAAGCGCGAAACTGATGCTGTTCCTGTTGGTTATGGTGCTATGCTGCTGGAAGGTGTTGTTGGCGTTATTGCGTTGGGTACGATTATGATGAGCGGCGAAATGCTGCAAGGCGGTCCGACTGTTGTGTATGGCAACGGCTTAGGCCAGTTTGCTTCGCTGCTGGGTATTTCTCCGCGCGTTGGTACTGCACTTGGCTTACTGGCTCTCAACTCCTTTATTCTTACCTCGCTTGATACGGCTACCCGTTTGGCGCGTTATCAGCTGCAGGAATTTACAGGCATGAGCTTGAACAAATATCTTGCTACAGCTATAAGTGTTGGTGTGGCCTTAGCTCTTATTTTTGTTAAGACCGGTAAAGTTGCTGCATGGCAGATGATCTGGCCTGTTTTCGGCGCTACTAACCAACTGGTTGCTGCGATTGCGCTTTTGGCAATGGGTGTTTGGGTAATTCGTTCTCTGAAAAAAAGCGCCGGATTCATTATGTACCCGATGGCTTTTATGCTGGTAACTACTATTGTGGCTTTGGTACAGATGATTGCCGCTAATTTGAATAACTATATCGTATCAGGAATTTCTACTGTTTTGCTGGTACTGACTGTTTTACTGCTCAAAGAAGCATATGCGGCGTTGAAGGCCGCTAAAGCAGAATAGAAAGGACGGTGACTTATGACAAAAATACCATATAAAATCAATTTATCCGAAGATGAGCTGCCGAAATATTGGCAGAATATTCGCCCTTATATGCAGGAGGCTCCGGACCCGTTTATCAATCCGGTGACCTTTAAGCCTTGTACTGCTGATGATCTGCGCCCTGTTTTCTGTGACGAGCTGATTGAGCAGGAGCTGGATAATACCAATAAATTTATTGAAATTCCGGAAGAAATCCGTGATTTTTATAAAATGTATCGTCCATCACCATTGACCAGAGCCTATAATTTGGAAAAAGCGTTGGGTACGCCGGCAGAAATTTACTACAAATTCGAAGGCACTAATACTTCCGGTTCGCATAAACTCAATTCTGCTGTTGCTCAGGTTTATTATGCTAAGCAGCAAGGGCTGACTCACCTGACTACGGAAACAGGTGCCGGACAATGGGGGACTGCTCTTTCGATGGCCTGCGGTTATTTTGGCATTGATCTTTCCGTATATATGGTTAAGGTTTCAGCCGAGCAAAAACCTTATCGTAAGGCCGTTATGGAAACTTATGGTGCCAGAGTTATTCCTTCACCTTCGGATACTACTGAAGTAGGACGCAGGATTTTGGCAGAAAACCCCGGTACAGGCGGGTCCTTGGGCTGTGCTATCTCAGAAGCAATGGAAGTATCGATGAAAACAGATAACTGCCGCTATGTATTAGGCAGTGTACTTAATCATGTAGTGCTGCACCAAAGTATCATCGGCCTGGAAACTAAGCTCGGACTTGATAAATACGGTGTTCAGCCGGATATAGTCATCGGCTGTGCCGGTGGCGGTTCGAACCTTGGCGGGTTGATTACGCCGTTTATGGCAGATAAGCTTGAAGGAAAAAATAATATTCATTTTATTGCCGTTGAACCGGCTTCCTGCCCTTCCTTGACCCGCGGCAGATATGCTTTTGATTTCGGTGATACCGGACAAACTACACCGCTGATGCGGATGTATACTTTAGGCAGTGGATTTATGCCTTCACCTAACCATTCCGGTGGACTCCGTTATCATGGTATGTCGCCGATCGTCTCTAAACTTTATCATGATGGGATGATGGAAGCGCGCAGCGTGGAACAGACAAAAGTGTTTGAAGCAGCTACGATGTTCTGCCGCTGTGAAGGTACATTGCCTGCTCCTGAAAGTTCACATGCTATTCGTGTAGCGATGGACGAAGCAATTAAATGTCGTGAGACCGGCGAAAAAAAAGTTATTGTTTTTGGTTTGACCGGTACTGGCTATTTTGATTTAGCCGCTTATCAGGCTTATAATCAGGGAACTATGGTAGATTATGTTCCTACTGATGAAGATTTGGAAAAAGGTTTTGCTACGCTGCCAAAAGTAGAATATTAAAATTAAACTCCTGCCGCCTATTGCGGCAGGAGTTTTTTGTGAAAAAAGTAAAGCCCCTGCTTATTTAAGCAGGGGCTTTAGTTATTTGTTAATCTTCACAGCAGTCTTCCAGCAGTTTTTTTGCATCGATATATTGAGCAATACCTGCCGCTACTTTTTTAGATTCCTTCATTGCCAAAACTACGGTTGCAGGGCCGTGTACTACATCACCGCTGCTGAAAACTCCGGCTCTGGTAGTCATACCGTAAGGGCGTTCACGGGTAATAACAAAACCACGGTCGTCGACCTGGATACCTTTGGTAGTAGAAACGATACGGGCTGCAGGTCGCTGTCCGATAGCCAGGATAACACAATCACAGGGAATGACTTCCTGACCGCCTTCGGTTACGAACTGACCGTCATCAGTTTTGGTGATGTTTTGTACTAAAAGTCCAGCCAGATCTGTTTCGTCAGATTCTGCCGGTTGGCGGCGGATATTGTTTAAAGCACGCATCTGCTTTTTGTTCAGATAAGCGATGGGCTGCTTCAGAAAATTGAATTGTACGCCTTCTTTAACTGCCGCTTCGTATTCAGACGGGAAGCTGGAAATTTCGGCTTCGGTTTTATGATAGACGATAGTCACGTTTTCTGCACCGCGGCGTATTGCCGTACGAGCGGCGTCCATAGCCACGTTGCCGGCACCGATAACTACTACGTTATCGCCGTCATGCAGCAGTGTTTCACTTTCGTCTAATTTTCCGGAATCTGAAAGCACTACCATACGCAGAAAATATGTGGCAGTCAGAATACCGGACAGTTCTTTACCTGGGATATCTAAAGTACGTGGCAGAGAAGTGCCTGTACCCATAAAAACAGCATCATAGCCCTGTTCGAATAAATCATCAACTGTAAAGTCTGGCCCGACCAGCATGTTGGTCTTGATTTCTACGCCTAAATGCAGCAGTTCAGTGATCTCGCGGCGGACAACGTCTTTTTGCAGACGAAATTCCGGGATGCCGAACAGCAGAATGCCACCAGGTTCTGATTGTCCCTCAAGAATAGTGACGGCGAAATTCATTTTAGCCAGATCGCCTGCTACCGTCAGACCTGCAGGTCCGCTGCCGATAACGGCAACTTTTCCGCGTTTGCCGGTAGAAGGAGGAAGTGGCTTCAGATTATTTTCGTGAGCGAAATCAGCGATAAACATTTCTAAACTGCCGATTTCGATTCCGTGTTTATTTTTAGTTAAAACGCAGTGAGCTTCGCATTGACGTTCATGCGGGCATACACGTCCGCAGATAGCGGGCAGGTTGCTGCGTTCGGCAATTGTTTCGTAGGCCAGACCGATATTGCCTTCACTGAGTGCGCGGATAAACTGCGGGATATTGTTGGCTATCGGGCAGCCGGTGCGGCAGGTGGGACGTGCACAATTCAAACAGCGGCGCGCTTCATTGATAGCTTCCGACATGGTCATTGTTCTGCTCATTCGTTGTTACCTCGCTTTTCATTTTGCTCGCGATGTTTTTTGATGATTTCTTCCAGTTCTTCCAGTCTGCTGTCCATACGTACCATATAATCTGCCAGACGGTCTTCGTAATCGGCAACTGGATCGGGAAGCTGGTTATGGTTCAGATCGATCATGCTGTCAGGGCTGCTCATATCGCTGGCGGCAATGCGGACTCCATCTTTGGTAACGATACGGCCGGGAACACCTACTACTACCGAGTTTGGCGGTACTTCCTTTAATACTACCGAACCGGCGCCGATCTTGGAATTGGAGCCGACTGTAAAGGATCCCAGTACTTTAGCACCGCTGGAAACGACTACGTTATCGCCGATCGTAGGATGACGTTTGCCTTTTTCCTTGCCGGTACCACCGAGGGTTACTCCCTGATAGAGCGTGACATTAGAACCAAGTTCTGCGGTTTCGCCAATAACAAGGCCCATACCATGGTCGATAAAAAGTCCGGGTCCAAGAGTTGCTCCGGGGTGGATATCGATACCGGTCAGAAATCTGGAAAATGTATTAAGCAGCCGGGGAATCAGTACCCAGCCTTTTAAGTATAATTTATGCGCTAAACGGTGGAGCCAGATAGCATGCAGACCGGGATAACAAAGTGCTGCCTCCAGCCTGGTTTTGGCTGCAGGATCGCGGTGCATAACTGCATCAATGTCGGTTTTAATTTGGTCTAACATGACAGACTCCTTTCGTAAACAGTTTTAAAGTGACTTCTTAACTTATATATTTTAGCACAGGGTATTTTCCAATGCAAATTATTGCAATGACAGACATTATCGCAGAAAGTTAAAAATATGAATAAAGTATACAAAATATAATGGAATTGTAAAATTTTGTAAGTTATGGTAAAGTTTAAAGAAATAAAAGTTCATAATCAAACAAAATGCTGAGAATTAAACCTGTACCACTGATAGTATTTATGCTATAATTAAAAACGATTTACAAGAATAAAGTGTATACTATTTCAAAGCGAGGTGTTTATTACGGACAAAGATGTGATGAAAGCAAAAGTATGCGCCGCGATTGATGCCTGGGCCGCTAAAGTCGAAGCTTTAGCGCAGGATATCGAAAGGGAACCGGAACTTGGCTTTAAAGAAACTAAAACAGCAGCTAAAGTCACTGCTTTTTTACAGCAATTAGGTTTGGCACCTCAGACTGGTTTGGCCCTGACGGGTGTCAAAGCCCGCGTTGTAAGCGGACGTCCCGGACCTACTGTGGCAGTGTTGGGCGAACTGGATGCGATAGGGTGTCCGGACAGTTGTAAAGCAGATCCTCTGACCGGTGCGGCGCATGCCTGCGGCCATAATTTACAGGTTGCAACAATGGCTGCTGTAGCCTGCGGGATTACGCAGTCTGGTGTTTTGAGTGAATTATCAGGCGATGCCGTATTTTTTGGCGTTCCTGCTGAAGAATATGTAGAACTTGCTTACCGCAACAAATTGATCAAAGAAGGCAAACTGCATTTTCTTACCGGCAAGGGGCAACTTATTTATGAAGGCGCTTTTGACGATATCGATATGGCGATGCAGATGCATGCTGATAAAAATATGCCGGCAGCAACTGTATCCATTGGTGAAAGCAGCAACGGCTTTATTGGTAAAACAATTCAGTATGTAGGTAAAACAGCTCATGCAGCCGATGCGCCTGATCAAGGTATTAATGCTCTCAATGCGGCTATGCTGGGACTGATGGGAATCAACGCTTTGCGTGAAACTTTTCGTGAAGCAGACGTTGTTCGTGTTCATCCGATCATTACTAAAGGCGGCGACTTAGTAAACTCTGTTCCTGCCGATGTCAGGATCGAGACCTATGTACGCGCTAAAACCATGGAAGCGATCGAAGCGACTCATAAAAAGGTGGATACCGCATTGAAAGCCGGCGGCGATGCCGTAGGAGCACAGACGGTTATTGCCACGATGCCGGGGCAGTTGCCTTTGGCCTGCAATAACAGGCTGAACGAGTTGTTCGTAACCAATGCTAAAATTGCCGAACCCAATGTAGCAGTTAAAGACGCCGGACATTTCAGTGCTTCAACTGATATGGGTGACGTATCGCATTTACTGCCGGTTATTCATCCCTTTATTGGCGGGGTCGACGGCTTTTTGCATACGGCAGATTTTCATGTAGTCGATTTTAAGCATGCTGTATTGTTGCCTGCTAAGGCTTTTGCGATGATGATCGTTGATTTGCTGGCCGACGATGCCGAATTGGCGCGTCAGATCAAAGCGGAGCACCACCCGCTGCTGACAAAAGAAGAATACATCGCCAAGCTTGATAAATATTTTCAGTAATTATAAGCTGTAACAGGAAAATGATGGAAAAGGGAAGGTGGATTTTGTGAAAAACATTAAAGTTCATGCCATCGTTTTAGCATTGATCATCATTGCGGAAATGATTGGTAACGTTTCTTTCAAGATCGGCGTAGGTACTATTGTACTGCTGCCGATGCTGTATGCTCTGATTATGGGTATTTTTATGGCACCTAAATTCTTAAAGGTAGTTAATCAAAAGGATATGCTGGATGCAAGCTCGCTGATCGGCATTACACTGATGCTGCTGATGGCACGTTACGGTACTTTGGTTGGGCCGACGCTGCCTAAAATTCTGGCGGCTTCTCCGGCTTTGATACTGCAGGAGTTTGGTAATTTGGGCACTGTTTTCATCGGTGTGCCTGTGGCTATTTATTTGGGCCTCAAACGTGAAACTATCGGTGCGGCTCACTCCATTGCCCGTGAACCTAACGTAGCTTTGATCGGCGAGCGTTATGGTCTTGACTCTGCTGAAGGGCGCGGTGTTATGGGAGTGTATATTGCCGGTACGGTTTTTGGGACTATTTTCTTTGGTGTTATGGCCAGTTTTGCAGCTGCGTACCTGCCTTTCCATCCTTATGCGCTGGCAATGGCAGCCGGTGTCGGCTCTGCCAGTATGATGACTGCTGCTGTAGGATCTTTAAGCGTTATGTATCCGCAGATGGCGGATCAGATCGCTGCTTTTGGTGCAGCCAGCAATATGCTCTCCGGTCTTGACGGCCTGTATATGTGCATATGGATGGCTTTGCCGCTGACAGAGTGGCTGTATAAGAAAATCTACCGCTTAAAATACGGTGTTGAACCGACAGGAAAGGATGCTGCAAAATGAAAATCAAAGATACACTGATCGTATTATTTATTGTCGGCGCCATGTCTCTTGTCGCCAACGCTATTGGCACCAAATATACTATCGTGGAAGCAATTCCCGGTCTGCTATTTTTAATATTTTTGGCAATTGCCGGTGTTGTTCTGGCAAAATATTTGCCGGGACGTATCCCTGCTGTTGCTTATATCGTAACTTTGGGCTGTATCCTGACTTATCCGACTATGCCCGGCAGTGACGTGATCAATGAAGCTGTTAAAAAAGTAGGCTTTTTACAGCTTTGTACTCCGATTCTCGCTTATGCCGGTATCGCTATCGGCAAAGACCTTGATGCTTTTGCCAAGAGCGGCTGGCGGATCGTTGTAGTTGCCTGTGTAGTTTTTACAGGCACTTATATCGGCAGCGCGATTATTGCGCAGACTATCTTGAAGGCACTGGGACAGATTTAATCAGCAGTATTTTCAGGCACTGGCCTTTGGCCAGTGCTTTTTCTTTGACCACGTTACTAAATTTACAGAGGTAAAAACGAATGAGTTGAATTTATCGGCAAGATAAAGTACAATAGAAGTTAGAATTTTACCATATGGGAGGTATGATTATGGCTGAAGTTTTAGCAAAAACTACATTTTCCAGTGTTATTCACAACAACGAAGTTTGTGATGAAATAGTTAAATGGGGCAATGCTAACGGTTATCCTGTTACGAAAGCAAAATTACAAAATAAATTAGATGCGTATGTAGGGTTTTCGCCTGAGTATATGATTTTGGCAAAACGGCTGCCGCCTATTCCCGGAGGCTGGGATGTGACTGTCGAAAGCTACGAACCCGAAGAACGTATCATTCCGCTCAATGTTAAACCGGAAACAGGAGAGATCAACCGCTTTATCGTTAAAATGATGGAAGAATATGTTAAAGAAGGTCTGAAAATGGAGCTTGCTGAAAATATTTATGAATCTTATGGTACGCACCTGCGTGATTTAAAGGTCGTAGGTCATCCGATTCTCATCAATAATTTTGAAGATTTTATCGAAAATATGCGTTGATTGCCAGAACCTGCGTTTTACGCAGGTTCTTTTATAATTGCAGTCAATATTATACAAGATGGCACGGTAGATTTTTGGTAGGATAAGAAAAAGGAGCCTGCTGTGAAAAATGAAAAACGTTTTGTAAAATATGATAAAGAACTGCAGATAGAAGCCTATTGGTTTCAGGGAATCCTGCAGAAATTCCCGCAGCATTTTCACGAATATTATGTGCTCGGGTTTGTTGAGAAGAGTGGCCTGCGTCATATGTGCTACGATAATGTGGATTATTATATAACTACCGGTGATGTGCTGCTGTTCAATCCCTGCGTGCCACATAACTGCGAACCAATGGATAATGATCTGCTTGATCTGCGCTGCCTGAATATTAAACCGGAGATTATGAGTCAGTTTATGCAGGAATTGACAGGCAGTGAGGAAGTGCCGCTGTTTGCCAGCCCTGTTTTACGCGGTGACGAATTGTCTGGATCACTCCTGCGTGAACTGCATCAAATGATTATGCAGGAACGGGAAGACTTGGTGAAGGAAGAAACTTTTTATTTTTTGCTGGAACAGCTTGTTGCTGCCGGTATCAGTAAAACCTCTATCGAGGCGAAAGCCCCGCCTGTACGCAGAGTAACAGAATATCTGCTGGGGCATTATACAGAAAAAGTGACGCTGGAAGAACTGGCAGTTGTGGCTTGTATGAACAAATATTCCCTGCTGCGGCTGTTTACAAAAACGGAAGGTATCACGCCTTATCGTTACCTGGAAACAATAAGGATCGGCAAAGCTAAGGAACTGCTTGCTCAGGACCTGGAGCCTGCTGAGGTTGCATTGATGACCGGCTTTAGCGATCAAAGCCATTTCAGTAAATTTTTTAAAGAGGTCATTGGTCTGACACCAGGGCAATACCGTAATATTTTTAAAGTAAAACAATAGGAGAAGCTATGCAGAATAAAATTTTGATGGGGCATCTTTTTGCTCTTGTAACGATCTTGCTCTGGGGTACGACATTCATTTCAACTAAAGTATTGCTGCGCAGCTTTACTCCGATAGAGATTTTGTTTTTCCGCTTTATTATGGGGCTGATAGTTTTGTTTCTGATCTATCCGTATCGGTTGAAGGTAACTGATAAAAAACAGGAATGGATCTTTGCCGGTGCCGGATTAAGCGGTATTACTTTGTATTATCTGTTTGAAAATATTGCGCTTGTGTATGCTCCTGCGTCTAACGTGGGAGTTATTACGGCCACAGCACCATTTTTTACAGCATTACTGGCCTGTCGTTTTTTGGCAGGCGAAGCTCTGCAGAAAAAATTTATAGTCGGGTTTGTACTGGCGATTGCCGGTATCGCCATGATCAGTTTCAACAGTGCTACACAGCTGCAGATTAATCCTTTAGGAGATTTTCTGGCTTTAGCGGCAGCTGCTACATGGGCAGTTTATGCTGTATTGTCTAAAAAAATCAGTTCATTTGGTTACAATGCCATCCAAAGCACACGGCATACTTTCATGTATGGTTTGGTATTTATGCTGCCGGCACTGCTGTTTATGGATTTTCGCTGGGGTTTTGAGCGGCTGGCTGATCCTGTCAATCTGTTTAATTTGTTGTTTTTAGGTGTCGGAGCGTCGGCGATGTGCTTCGTGACCTGGAATATGGCAGTCAAGCTGCTGGGAGCTATTAAGACCAGTGCCTATATTTATCTGGCACCTGTAGTTACTGTGATTACCTCTGTTATTGTTCTGGATGAGAAAATCACAGCGGTTATCGCCTTCGGTATGCTGTTGACGATGATAGGACTGCTGCTTTCAGGTGATGTTGTAGCTTTGATCAAAGCAAATATGCGCGGTAGGGGAAAGTAAAATATTTTGTAAAAAGAAAATTTAAAATAACGTCTGCGAAAATGCAGGCGTTATTTTTTATGATATTTATGCCTTATAGGATATAAAAAAGCACCCGCAGATAAATCTGCGGGTGCTTTTAAACAGTTTTTACATATCCTGAATATGGGCTTCAGCTACGTCAAAGTCTTTGACTATAGAAGCATCGGGTTTTTTATCCAGCAGGCTGACAACATAAATAGCCAGAGCTGAAATGATGAAACCGGGAACGATTTCGTAAATACCGGTGTAAGCAAAAAATTCTTTCCAGATAAGCACTGTGCTGCCACCGAAGAAAACGCCTGCAATAGCTCCTTTGATAGTAGTGCGGCGCCAGAAAAGGCTGAACAGTACAAGCGGGCCAAAAGAGGCGCCGAAGCCTGCCCAAGCATATGCTACCAGCTCCAGGATATAGTTGTTGGGGTTGGAAGCCAGCGCTAATGAGCAGCAGGCCACTAAAATTACAGATAAACGGCTGACAAAAACCAGTTCTTTTTCACCGGCATTTTTACGCAGCAGCGCTTGGTAAAAGTCGGTGGAGATTGCTGAAGCTGTTACCAGCAGCTGGCTGGAAGAAGTACTCATGATCGCGCCCAAAATAGCGGAAATGATGATGCCGGCCAGGAAGGAAACGAAGAATTCATTGTTAAGAACCATAAAAACAGTTTCGGCATTGACGCCTGTCAGCGTATCGCCCAACAACACGCGTCCTACAAGTCCGACCGTAACTGCGAAGAACAGTGAAAAGATTACCCAGACCATAGCGATACGGGTTGCCTGAGGGATCTCTTTGGCAGAGCTGATGCCCATAAAGCGTACCAGGATATGCGGCTGGCCGAAGTAACCCAGGCCCCAGGCCAGCAGAGAAATAATTGCCGTAGCGCTTAGTGTGACGCCGGTAGCGTCGGTAAAAAAGCTGAAATAGTTGGCGTTCATATTATAAAGTTTTTCAAAGGCTGTTACCGGACCACCGGCTTTAAAAATACCGGTTACAGGAACGATGATGATCGCAAAGAACATCAGGCAGCCCTGGAAGAAGTCGGTGCGGCAGACAGCTACATAACCGCCGGTAAAGGTGTAAAAAACTACAATGCCTGCAGTGATGAGCAGTGATTCAAAATAAGGCAGTCCAAAAACAGTATTGAATAAGCGTCCGCCGGCAACGAAACCGGAAGCTGTATAGATAAGAAAGAAAATAAAAATAAAAATTGCCGAAACGACACGCAGGATTTTTGTTTTATCGCGGAACCGGTTTTCAAAAAAATCCGGTAAAGTGATCGAATCGTTGGCTATTTTGGTATAAACACGCAGCCGCTTAGCCACAAACAGCCAGTTCAGACAGGTTCCGATTGCCAAGCCGATAGCGATCCAGAATGCGCTGACACCTGCTACATACGCATAGCCCGGCAATCCCATCAGCATCCAGCCGCTCATATCTGAGGCTTCGGCACTCATTGCCGAGACCCATGGCCCTACCTTACGTCCGCCTAAAACATAGCCGGCCAGATCCTGTTCTTTTTTCATATGGAAAATCCCTATGCCGAACAGTGCTAAAAAATACAATCCAAATGCAAAAATGATGCCCCAATCTTGCTGCATCGCGACCCCTCCTCTTTAATTCAACAAAAACAGTATAAATATTATACACTTTTTTTTACCGCAGGTGCAAGAGTCAGCCTTTCCTTGACTGAATACGGCCACTGATATATAATATTTGAAGAAGTTTTGTAGACCGTTCCTTTTATTTATTGAAAGGAAGGTGCAGGCATTGAGGGGCTTGCTCCGTTTCGAACATAGGTTAACGCGGCGAAAGGGAGTAAGCTCTAGTCGTTTTTTATGGAGTGAAAAGTGTTATGCAGCCTGTGAAAATACATATTTACAGCCAGTCACACAGCAGCGCAGGGACGGAAAATATCGAGACCACAGCTTACGGGAGACTGGCAGAAAAAAATAATAAATATTATGTTTTTTATGATGAATCTGAAGCAGCAGGTCTGGCAGGCACTAAAACTACTATCAAGTGGGATTATGAGAGAGTCATTATTCTACGCAGCGGCACGGTGGATTGCAGGCAGGAATTTGCAGGAGGTCTGGTCAGTGAAAGCATGTACCGGACTCCGTATCTGGCTTTGCCGATGCGGCTGACGACAGAGTATTTATATGTTTACTGCCGCGACAAAGTCTGGCATATCGATTTGGAATATGTTTTAGAACTGGAAGGACAGACACGCAGCAGATTTAAGCTGAAGATGGAAATCGAGGAGGATGTCAAGCGTGAATATGAAGGAAGCACTGGCTGCTGCCATTAAAGCTGCCGCGGTTAAAGCGATTGCCGCCGGTACGATCAAAGAGGGAGACTTGCCGGAGGTATTATTAGAGGTGCCGCCGCAAAAGGAATTTGGTGATTTTGCCACCAATTTTGCCATGCAGTCAGCCCGCGGCTTAAAATGTAATCCGCGTTTAGTGGCTCAGGCTGTGATCGACAATCTGGACTGCCCTTATGTTGCAAAGGCTGAAATCGCGGGACCGGGGTTTGTTAATTTTTATCTGAAACAAAATTGGACAGCCGAACTTTTGGCAAGTATCGTAGCAGCAGGTGCTGATTACGGCAATCTGCCTGCCAGAGGCGGCGAAAAGATCCAATTGGAATATGTGAGCGCCAATCCTACCGGACCGCTGCATGTCGGCCATGGCCGTGGTGCTGCGGTAGGCAGTTCACTTGCCAATCTTCTGAAAGCGGCAGGCTATGATGTTACCCGTGAATACTATATCAATGATGCCGGCAATCAGATCAATAATCTGGCTGCTTCGGTCAATGCCCGTTATCTGGAAGAGCTTGGTGTGGATGTGGAGTTCCCGGAAAACGGTTATCATGGTTACGACATTGTGGAAACTGCCAAACGCATCGTCAAGATCTACGGCGATAAATTCCTGCATATGGATGAGCAGGAACGTTTGCACGAATTCCGTACGATTGCCTTAAAAGAAAAGCTTGCTGCTCTAAAGGAAGATTTGGAAGCCTTTAACGTCACATTTGATGTCTGGTTCAGCGAGCAGACACTGCATGATGCAGATAAGATCAAAGAAGCCTGCGAACTTTTGACGGAACGCGGCTATATGTATGAAAAAGACGGAGCATTGTGGCTGAAAGCTACTGCTTACGGTGATGATAAGGACCGCGTCGTGATCCGTGATAACGGTGTGCCTACTTATTTGGCTGCTGATATTGCTTATCACTGGAATAAATTCAGCCGCGGCTTTGACCGTGTCATCAACCTGTGGGGCGCTGATCACCATGGGTATATCGCCAGAATGAAGGCAGCTGTAGGCGCTTTAGGGTATGATCCCGAGCAGCTGGAAGTTTTGATCCTGCAGATGGTCAGTCTGTACCGCAACGGTGAGCTGGTCAAGATGTCGAAGCGTACGGGTCAGAGCGTCACTTTGAACGAGCTGATCGAAGAAGTCGGTACTGATGCTGCCAGATTCTTTTTTGCTATGCGTTCGATCGACAGCCAGCTGGATTTTGATCTGACCCTGGCTACTGAAAAATCTAATGAAAATCCTGTGTATTATATTCAATATGCGCATGCCCGCATTTGCAGTATCATGCGTCAGCTGGCTAAGGAGAATGTTGTTGAAGCGGCTGTTGCCGATTATAATCTGCTGACAGATGCGACAGAGCTGGAACTGATCAAAAAACTGGGCGAATATCAGGAAATGCTGGAGCTTGCGGCTAAAGAACGCGCGGTACACCGTGTGGCGCATTATGTGCACGATCTGGCCGGACTGTTCCATTCCTTCTATAATCAGTGCCGTATCCTGGGTGTGGACCCGGAAGTGCAGCAGGCACGGATCAAACTGGTACAGGCGACCCGCCATACTATTAAACATGCTTTGAATATTTTGGGCGTATCGGCACCGGAAAGAATGTAATTTTTGGAGATAAAAAGCCATTTTATGAGGAACGGGAGGACAATCATGACGAAATATATTTTTGTAACAGGCGGTGTAGTTTCTTCGCTGGGGAAAGGGATCACAGCGGCTTCGCTTGGACGTTTGCTGAAAAGCCGCGGCTATAAGGTAACGATCCAGAAATTTGATCCTTATATCAATGTTGATCCGGGGACAATGAGCCCTTATCAGCACGGCGAAGTTTTTGTCACCGATGACGGTGCTGAGACCGACCTTGATCTGGGTCATTATGAGCGCTTTATTGATATTAATTTGTCAAAGAGTTCCAATGTGACCGCGGGCAAGATCTATTTGTCCGTTATCAATAAAGAACGCCGGGGCGATTATCTGGGACGTACAGTGCAGGTAATCCCTCACATTACTAATGAAATCAAAGAGCGCGTTTACCGCGTTGGCCGTGATGATAATGCTGATTTTGTTATTACAGAGATCGGCGGTACCGTCGGCGATATTGAAAGCTTGCCGTTCCTTGAAGCTATCCGTCAGGTAAAAAAAGAAGTTGACCGTAACGATGTTTTGTATATCCATGTAACACTTGTTCCTTATATAGCTGCTGCAGGTGAGCTCAAAACCAAGCCGACCCAGCACAGCGTTAAAGAGCTGCGCAGCATCGGCATTTCCCCGGATATCATTGTCTGCCGCAGTGAACGTCCTATTTCCAAAGATATGTGCGAAAAAATGGCTATGTTCTGCGACGTTGATCCGGAAGCTGTAATTCAGAATCTGACCGCGGCAAGTATTTACCAGGTTCCGATGCTGATGGAAGAACAGGGTATGGATTCCATCGTGCTCAAAAAATTGGATATGCCTGATAAACCAAAAGATATGACTTACTGGCATGAAATGGTAGAGCGTATACTGAAGCATTATGACCGCAAAGTAACGATTGCCGTAGTTGGTAAATATGTTGAATTACAGGATGCTTACATCAGTATTACAGAAGCATTGAAACATGCCGCTGTTGCTAATGAAAGCGAACTGAAAATAAAATGGGTAAACGCCGAGAATATCGAAGCGCCTGAAACTGATATGCAGAAAATTATGGAAGGTGTAGATGGTATTTTGGTGCCTGGTGGTTTTGGCGACCGTGGCATAGAAGGAAAAATCAAAGCTGTGCAGTATGCCCGTGAGAACAAGGTCCCGTTCTTTGGTATCTGTCTGGGTATGCAGTGTGCTGTTATCGAATATGCTCGTAATGTCTGCGGTTTGGAAAATGCTAACAGTGCCGAATTTGTAGCTGACTGTAAGTATCCTGTCATTGATCTTATGCCGGAACAGGTAAGTGTAGAAGATAAAGGCGGTACGATGCGTTTAGGTCTTTATCCTTGTAAAGTTTATCCCGGTACTTTGACTGAGAAGGCTTACAAGGAAGAACTTGTTTACGAACGTCATCGTCACCGTTATGAAGTAAACAACGCTTTGCGTGAGCAGATCGTTGACGGCGGTCTGAGAATCGGCGGCACTTTGCCTAACGGACGTCTGGTTGAGATCGTTGAGATCCCGGAGGACAGACATCCCTGGTTCCTGGGTGCACAGTTCCATCCGGAGTTTAAATCCCGCCCCACTAATCCGCACCCATTATTTAGAGATTTCATTGCCGCTGCTTTGCGGGAACAAAAATAAGACTCTGAAGAAAAACCCAAAAGCAGACTGCGAGTCAGTCTGCTTTTTTTGTAAAAGGAGTAGAAAGTATGCTGAAAAAAATTTTTATCAGTGCGATTTTATTGATCGCTGTCCTGTCTTTTGTAGTGTCGCTGCTTTCAGGTAAAAATAATGATGAAAAGGTTATTGCTGCCCCGGCAGACAGGGTAGCAGTCATCAATATCGAAGGGACTATCGTCAGCGGTGAACCGGGCGAGAATATCTGGGGTGAAACTACCGGCGCTTCTTCAGGCCGTCTGATGCGTGAGATCCGTGAGGCGGCTGCCGACAGCAGTGTAAAAGCACTGGTGCTGCGGATCAATTCCCCAGGCGGCAGTGTTACTGCAGCAGAAGAAGTTGGCCGTGAACTGAAACGTTTTAAAGAAACTACTGATAAACCGATCATTACTTCGATGGGCGACAGTGCTGCTTCGGCAGCTTATTGGCTGGCTGCTTACAGCGATACCATTTATGCCAATCCGTCTACTTTGACAGGCAGTATCGGGGTCTATATGCCCTATATGAATACGCAGGAACTTTTCAAAAAAATCGGTATCTATACTACTAAAATCAAAAGCGGTCAGTACAAGGATATTATGTCCGCTGACAGACCGATGACTCCGGAAGAACAGCAGATATTACAAAATATGGTCAATCAGATGTTTGAGAATTTTGTCGTCGTGATCGCTGAAGGGCGTAAAATGGATATCACTAAAGTAAAAGCTTTGGCGGACGGACGTGTTTATACCGGTCAGCAGGCTCAGGCAGTCGGGCTTATCGATGAACTTGGCAATTATTATGACGCTTTGGAGGCAGCAGGTAAAGCCATCGGAGTAGATGGAATACCGGAAATTAAAGAAAACAAGCGTCAAAAACCCTGGGAAGTATTTTTCAGTGCCCAGTTATCTAAAATGATGCTGGGGCAGTTGGAAATGCTGCTGCAAAAAGACGCGGCTGGAATGTCTTCACCGCAGGCGGCGAGGTGATGCCTTATGAGGCGTAAAACCTTTGACGTTTTGTTTGAAACCAGAGATGGCGGCATGCGTTTGTTGGTACAGGAGCGCTGCATGTGGCGCAGCTTGTGGTATTTTGCCTTAAGCGTGGGTCTGTTCAGCGGCGTTGTAACAAATCAGTTGTTTTTAGATCAGGCGCTGTCGGTACGGTTTGCTGTTATTGCGGCCGCTGTTTCCATTGCCGGCGTAGTTTTGTCGATGTATGGTTTTTTGCTGCACGGGATTTTGGAAACTTTAGGAGCCATGGCCGGTGATGCTGTGGGATTGATCTGTCTGCTGGGTTATACGACTTTACCGTTTCTGGTCATGACTCCGGTAGCTTTGCTGGGGACAAAACTGGGCCTGCCGGGGATGCTGGTAGTAGTGGGGGCCGCCTGTATTACAGCGAAGCTGTGGATGCTGTACCTGCTGATCAGAGCCTTACAGGTGGTTTACCTGATAGATTTTAAACGGTCGCTGGCAACTGTAGCATTCAGCTTGTTGCTGCTGTATATCGCTTTTGTGCTGCCGCTGCAGATCGTGTTTGAATTGCTGATGCTTAAGATAAGTTGATAAATTTAACTTAAAATAAAGTAATTTTTATTTTACTCTGCAAGTTACGGCAGAAAGTGATATAATTAATATGATTTTATATGATCGTATCAATAAAGGAGATGGTTGAGGAATGAACAGAGAATTATCCATGGAGTTCGTACGTGTTACCGAAGCTGCAGCAATTGCCTGCGGCCGCAGTGTAGGACGTGGTGATAAAAACGGTGCCGATCAGCTGGCGGTCGACGCTATGCGCAAGGCATTCGATACGGTAAATATCAGCGGTACAGTAGTTATCGGTGAAGGTGAGATGGATGAAGCGCCGATGCTGTATATCGGTGAGAAAGTCGGCGGCGGCGGTGCCGAAGTCGATATTGCCGTTGACCCTGTTGAAGGTACGAATCTGGTAGCTAAAGGTCAGCCTGGCGCAATCGCGGTTATTGCCATCGCACCGAAAGGCTGCCTGCTGCATGCTCCTGACATGTATATGGATAAGATCGCTGTCGGTCCTCGAGCTAAAGGCTGCATCGATATTGATGCGCCGGTCAGTGAAAACCTGGAACGTGTGGCTAAAGCCTTAGAACGTAAGGTTTCTGACCTGACCGTCGTATTGCTGGACCGTGAACGTCACTATGGTATTATGGATGAGATTCGCCGTGCCGGAGCACGTATTCAGTTGATTACTGACGGCGACGTTAACCCGATCGTCAATGCCGGCATTGAAGGTACCGGCGTGCATATGTATATCGGTAAGGGCGGTGCTCCTGAAGGCGTACTGGCTGCTGCCGCTATCAAATGTCTCGGCGGTGATATGCAGGCACGGTTGTGCCCTGAAGATGATGAACAGATCAAACGCTGCCTGGAAATGGGCATCTGCGATTGCCAGCAGGTTTTGAGCTTGGACGATATGGTCAAAGGCGACGACTGCATGTTCACTGCGACGGCTATCACCGAAAGCAATTTGCTCAGCGGTCTGCGTTATTTCGGCGGCGGTGTACGTACACATACCGTTTCCATGCGTTATAAAACCGGTACAGTACGTTTTGTTGACGCAGTACACAGCTTTGACCGCAAAGATTTTGCCGTTAAACTGTAAGTTTTACAATCTTCAAGGGTTTTAGCTCAGGCTAGAACCCTTTTGTTTTCAAGGGTAAACTGATGAAATTGCAATTATTGGACGCTATTGGTGAAATAACGGAAGCCCGTACCGCTGCCGGGTTGTGGCAGCAGGGTCAGGGGTGTTCGCTGACTGGTCTCAGCGGAGCCGCAAAAACAGTATTTTTGGCAGCTCTGGACCGGCTTTTGCCGGAACAGGGCTCTTTAGTGTTTCTGCTTAGCGGCAGGGACGATATTCGTGAATACCGCAGGACTTTGAATTGTTTTTATTCGGATTTGCTGATGCAGGAATTGTATCCTGTCGATCTGCCGCTGGTGCAGGCTGATTCGCGGAATCGTGAGATTCAGGCTGGGCGCGTGGCGGCGATGCGTATCTTGCAGGGGGAAGAACGGGGTATCGTTTTTGTGACTGCGGAAGCATTGCTGCAGAAGCTGCCGATACCGCAGAAGGTTTTGGGAAGCGGTGTTGTTGTAACATTGGGGCAGCAGCTTGAGCAACAGGAACTGCTGGAACGTCTGATCGAACTGGGATACGAGCGTACTACTCAGGTAGATGCCATCGGTCAGTTTTGTCTGCGCGGTGATATTCTTGATATTTTCCCGATCAATAGTCAGTATCCTGCCAGGATCGAATGGTCTGATGATACTATTGATGCGATGCGCAGTTTTGACCTGGATAATCAGCGCAGTATTGAATCTTTGAGTGCTGTTAAAATCGTGCCGCTGCAAATTGAGTCCGGCGAAGATTTTTCAGCTTCGGTACTTGATTATTTAGCTGCTTCGACGCGCTTGGTAGTAGATGAGCCGTCACGTTTATTTGAACTTTTACAGAAACTGTACACTGAAAGTTCTGGTTATGCCGATGAATTATGGTCGCCTGCTGAGCTGGAAGGTTTTTGCGCTCAGAAAAGAGCCTGGGTCGTAGCAGCGCTGGGACACAGCCGTTTGCAGCTGTTTAAGGATATCAATGTGCCTGTGCGGTCTGTAGCGCCTTATAATAGAAATCTGGAATTGCTGACAGGCGATCTGCAGGGCTGGCTGGCTGACGGGCAGGTGCCTGTGGTGATGATGAGCAGCGATATTAAAGCGCGCGGGCTTGCTGACAGTCTGCAAAGCCGTAATTTAAACGCTGCTTTTGTAAAAGAGGGTGCACTGCTTAGACCGGGACGCATCACTGTCATCAGCGGCGAGCTGACGGCAGGGTTTCGGTTCTGGAATGAAAACTGGCTGCTGCTGACAGAAAATGATATTTTTGGTATGCAGAAAAAAAGACGGCTGCATACCAAAAACAGCGGTGCTCAGCTGCAGTATTTCTCGGAAATCAAGGCTGGAGATTATGTAGTCCATTCAGTTCACGGTATTGGACGTTATATCGGCGTGGAGAATGTCCTTGTTGACGGCGTGCATCGTGATTATCTGCTGCTGGCGTATGCCGGTGACGACAAACTGTATGTCCCCGTGGAACAGGTTGGCATGCTGCATAAATATGTCGGTAACGAAGGGCAGTCTCCAAGGCTTTCTAAAATGGGCGGAGCCGACTGGAAACGTGTGCAGAGTAAAGCCCGTGCCGCGATTACCGAGCTGGCTGAAGAACTGCTGCGATTATATGCGCAGCGTAAGATCGTCCCTGGTCATGCTTTTGCTGAGGATACCGAATGGCAGCGTGACTTTGAAGAACGCTTCCCTTATGAAGAAACTCCGGATCAGCTTAAAGCGATCGCGGAGATCAAGGCTGATATGGAAAAACCTGAGCCGATGGACAGATTGTTGTGCGGTGATGTCGGTTATGGTAAAACAGAAGTTGCTATCCGCGCTGCTTTTAAGGCTGTTATGGATGGTAAACAGGTAGCAGTAATGGTGCCGACGACTGTTTTGGCGCAGCAGCATTTTATGACCTTCAAAGAACGAATGCAGCCTTTTGGGGTCAAAGTAGAGATGGTAAGCCGCTTCTGCACTCCCAGGGAACAAAAACGAATCCTGAATGATCTGGAAAATGGTCAGGTGGACGTTCTGATTGGGACACACCGTTTATTACAGCAGGATGTGCTGTTTCCCGATCTGGGATTACTTGTCATCGACGAAGAACAGCGTTTTGGTGTGGCTCAGAAAGAAAAAATCAAACGTTGGAAAACAGGCGTTGATGTGTTGACCTTGTCGGCGACGCCGATTCCGCGTACTTTACATTTGGCGCTTGTCAACGGACGCGATATGAGTGTGATCGAATCACCGCCGGAGGAACGGCTGCCGGTAGAAACTTATGTGGCCGAATATAATCCTGGAATGATCAAAGAAGCGCTGGAACGTGAAATGCGCCGCGGCGGCAGGATTTATTATGTGCATAACAGGGTTCTTGGTCTCGAAAATATTGCTGCCGATCTGCGCAGTCTGGTGCCGGGGATCAATATCAGGATCGCTCATGGTCAGATGTCAGAGGATATGCTGGAAGATGCAATGATTGCTTTTTATGAAGGCAGCTGTGATGTGCTGCTGTCGACTTCGATCATCGAAAATGGTTTGGATGTGCCCTTGGCCAATACTATTATTATCGACGGAGCCGAAAATTTTGGCTTATCGCAGCTGTATCAGATGCGCGGCCGGGTAGGGCGCTCCTCTCGTTTGGCTTATGCCTATTTCGTTTATAAACGTAATCGTGCTTTGAGCGAGGTCGCAGAAAAACGTTTGCAGGCGATTCGTGATTTTACAGAGCTGGGCGCCGGGTTTAAGATCGCGATGCGTGATCTGGAGATCCGTGGTGCCGGTAATCTGCTGGGGGCGCAGCAGCATGGACATATTGCAGGTGTGGGTTTTGCTGCCTATTGCGATATGCTGGAGCGTACGATCCGTAAGCTGAAGGATGGCGTTGAAGACGGTATCCCTGAACCGGATCCGGTTCTTGAGATCAGCGTTGACGGATATATTCCCGATGACTATATAGCTGACCCTCGTTACAAGCTTGAGCTGTACAGACGCTTTGCCGGCTTGGACTATGGAGAAAAAGACGATCTGCTTGACGAAATTATCGACCGGTTTGGAGAACCTACGGAAGAGGTGGAAGTTTTATGGCGTGTGGCCTGTCTGCGGGCTTTGTGCCGACTGCTGCATATTCGCGGTATCAGTGTCAAGCCGGGCGAGCTGCGTATTACCTTTGCTGAAAATGCTGCTATCGATCCGAATGCCCTGATGCAGCTTATCAGTGAGCAGCAGCAATATATGAATTTCAAAAGCGGCGTGCAGGCCCAGCTTATTTTCCGCACAGTCAAATTAAAAACTGACAGTTTGACCTGGCTGGAAAAAAATCTGCCGCGGCTGGCTTTTGATTAAGCTATACAGAGACAATAAAGTTGATTATAATTAATTAAATGAAGAAATCAAGGGAAGGACGAGGGTATGACCAAGGATAAGTTTTTACGTGGCGCCATGATATTGACGCTGGCGGGGCTGATGGTCAAGATCATTGGCTCGGTCAACAGAATACTGTTATCCAGACTGCTTGGCGGCGAAGGTATCGGGCTTTATCAAATGGCATATCCCGTTTATCTTTTGATGCTGTCCGTATCTTCGGCCGGTATCCCGATTGCGATTTCGATCATTGTAGCCGAAAAAGTGGCAAAAGGAGATTTTGCCAGCGCCGGCAGGGTATTCAGGGTCTCGCTGGGGCTGATGGCCGCAACGGGGCTCGTGTTTGCTGCCGGGCTATATTGTGCGGCCGGCTGGCTGGTCGATAGCGGACTGGTACGCGATCCGCGGGCTTATTATGGATTGGTAGCCTTAACTCCGGCGGTGTTTTTTGCTACGATCCTGGCCAGCTTCCGTGGTTATTTTCAGGGGTATCAAATGATGACTCCGCCTGCGGTCTCACAGATTCTGGAGCAGTTTGTACGTGTTGTGACGATGGTCGTACTGGCCTATTATCTGCTTCCGTACGGATTGGAATATGCGGCGGCCGGGGCTGCTTTCGGTGCTGTGCCGGGTTCTATTACCGGACTTATCGTACTGAGCTTTTTTTATCTGAAGAACAAATTGCGCTGGCAGCAGGAAATCAGCAGGCAGATCACTGAAGAACCCGAAAGTATCAGGAAGATAGCCAAACGGCTGGTATTGCTGGCGCTGCCTGTTTCCTGCGCTAATATTATGGTGCCTGTGACGAGCAGTATTGACATGCTGCTGGTGCCTAATCGCTTAGTGGAATCAGGTTTTTCGGTCGAAGAGGCTACGACCCTGTTCGGTTACCTTACAGGGATGGGTATGCCTTTGGTCATGATGGCTACTATTCCGACGCTTTCCCTTACAGCAAGCCTGGTGCCTGCTGTTTCAGAAGCATTTACTCTGGGCGATAGGAACAGTATCGACCAGAAAACAAATATGGCCATGAAATTATGCTGTTTACTGACTTTTCCTGCCGCTGCAGGAATGTGGGCTTTGGCTCAGCCTATTTCAAAATTACTGTATGGCACGCCTCTTGCGGGCGAGGCAATCAGAAACCTTGCTCCCTCTATTTGCCTGCTTGGTATCCACCAGATAACCACAGGTATGCTGCAGGGAATGGGACAGACTATTATTCCTATGTGGAATATGCTGATCAGCGCGTTGGTCAAAGCTGCTGCTGTTTGGTATCTTACGGCGCTGCCATGCAATATTGTCGGTGCCGCCTGGGCCTCTAACATTAATTTTGGCTTGGCAGCCGCTCTAAACATCTTCTTTTTGATTCGCAGCGGCATCACTTTTAAAGTGTACGCTTTGGGAAAAATATTACTGGCGGCAGTTTTGATGGCAGCAGTCAGTATGCTTTTATACAATTATTTAATAGTTTATTGGGGCAATACTTTTGCGACGGCGGTAACGATTTTTGCAGCTGGCATCGTTTATCTATTGACTTTGATAGCAAGCGGAACGATCGGCAGGAAAGAATTGCAGAAACTGCCTGTGATAGGTTCCAGATTCAAGTAAAGGGATGGTAAGATGGAAAAAGGAATTACTGTTGTAGGATTGGGGCCTGGCAGCGCAGGGCATTTGTCGCTGGAAACAATGGCAGTGCTGAAAAGCGGCGGCAAGGTTATTCTGCGTACGGCTGTACACCCAACTGTAAAGGAACTTGAGCGGTCTGGTATAAAATTTACGTCCTGCGACGCTGTTTATGAACAGGAAGCGTCTTTTGAAGACGTCTATCAAAAAATTGTTGCTTCCATTTTACAGGATGCGAAAGAGCAGGAGGTAGTTTATGCTGTTCCAGGCAGTCCTTTGGTTGCCGAACGAACTGTGGTGCTGCTGAGGGAACAGGCTGCAGCGGCCGGAGTGCCTCTGAAAATTTTACCGGCGATGAGCTTTTTGGATCTTGCATATGTCGATTTAGGCATTGATCCTATTGCCGGGTTGCGTATTGTTGATGCCCATGATTTTGATGCACTGGCAGATGCGGGTAAATATCCGCTGATGATCACGCAGGTCTATAGTCAGCTGGTGGCGTCGGATGTGAAAATCAATTTGATGGAAGTGCTCGCTGATGAAGCGCAGCTGTACTTTTTACGTAATTTAGGCCTGCCTGATGAAGAATGTCTGCCGCTGAAGCTCTATGAGCTGGACCGGCAGCCGCATATCGATCATCTTACCAGTGTCTTTATTCCGGCACAGGAGCAGACTGTTGTGCAGCATGTCAATGCTTTGCAGGAAGAAAAAACGCTGTGTTTTGATGACGATGATGATTTTTACTGTGATATCGAGGATTTCCGCTATGATGCTGAACTGCTTCCGCTGACAGAAGTTATGCGTAAGCTGCGTGAGCCAGGCGGCTGTCCCTGGGATCGCGAACAAACGCACAGCAGTATTCGCCGTAATATGATCGAAGAAGTCTATGAATTTTTAGAAGCTGTTGATAATCACGATTTTAAAGGTATGGAAGAAGAACTTGGCGATATTCTGATGCAGGTTGTTTTCCATGCGCATATGGCAGCTGACGCAAACCTGTTCTCTTTGCAGGATGTTATTGATGGAGTGACTGAGAAGCTTACCCGCAGGCACCCGCATGTATTTGGTTCACGTAAAGTTTCAGGCAGTGATGAAGTAATAAAAAACTGGGAAGCCATTAAATTGGAAGAAAAAAAGGAACGGACGCATGTTCTTGATGGAATTTCTCCGGGACTGCCGGCGCTGATGCGTGCTTACAAGCTGCACAGCAAGGCTTCCAAAGTAGGTTTTGACTGGCCGGATACCGCAGGCGTCTGGGAGAAGGTTCTGGAAGAACTGCACGAACTTGAAGAGGCAGTAGCCGGAGGCAGCCTGAAGGAAATGGAGCATGAGCTGGGGGATTTGCTTTTTATTTTGTCCGGTTATGCCAGACATATCGGATTGGAACCGGAAACAGCTTTGAATGCTGCGAATAACCGTTTCATAAAAAGATTCGGTTATGTAGAGAAAAAAGTACAGGTTTCAAAGAAAACATGGCAGGACTTTTCATTGGCTGAATTAGACGCTTTTTGGGAGTTGGCAAAGGATTTTGAGAAAAATAATTAAAAAAAGGCGTTTTTTACACAAAAATTAAGAAAAAAATAAAAAAAAGATGAAATGTTAGCAGGAATATTGCTTTTGATAGCGAATTAGAGTTTTAGTGAATAACCTTAGTCGTTGTGTTTAAGCGGTTTTCGCCTAAACTGGCGCATACAAAATTTAAGGGGGATTTATTGTGAACAAAACTGAACTTATTGCTGCAGTAGCAGAAAAAGCTGGCCTCACCAAAAAAGATGTAGAGAAAGCAGTAGCTGCTTTACTCGAAACCGTAAAAGGTGAAGTTGCTAAAAAGGGCAAAGTACAACTGATTGGTTTCGGTACTTTTGAAGCTCGTACTCGTAACGCTCGTACCGGTAAAAATCCTCGTACCAACGAACCCATCAAAATTCCGGCAGCAACCGTTCCCGCTTTCAAAGCTGGTAAAGCTTTCAAAGACGCTGTTAACGCTGCTCCTGCAAAAAAACACAAAAAATAATCTTGGGTTTCAAGAATGCCGGGCCAAACAGCCCGGTATTTTTGTCTGATTAATTAACAGGAAGGAGCTCAAAATGGCTGAGATGCGCAGAAAAAAACGCCGCAGCTCTAATGACTTTTTATGGGTCCTGATTATTTTGCTGATCATCTGCTTGGGCGTATTGGGCAGGCAGGAGTACAAGATCTACCAGATCAATAAGGAAATGTCAGCCACTCAGCAGCGTGTCGACGAATTAAAAAAAGTTCAGGCTGAGCTTGAAGCTGAACGCAAACGTTTGGACGATTTGAAATATATTGAAAAACTGGCGCGTGAAGACCATAATATGGTTGGCAAGAACGAAGTACCGCTGTTTATAGTTGATGAACAGGAAAAGCAGCAAAAACAGGAAACAGAAGCTGAGGAAAAGAAAAAATAACAGCTGTACAGTCGATTTTACTGGCGTACAGCTGTTATTTTTTATCTTTTTTCATATATTTGTACAATGCAGTTGACACTGATTTTAAAAGAAGGGTATAATACTTACTGTATAAAGATTTTTTAAGGGGGATTATCCGCTTTATGTCACTCGAAGTTGGTGCAATCGTTGAAGGTGAAGTTACTGGTATCACAAATTTTGGAGCGTTTGTGCAATTGCCTGAAGGAAAAGTTGGTCTTATACATATTTCCGAAGTCTCCAATGTATATGTAAAAGATGTACATGATTTTTTAAAGGAAAAAGATAAGGTCAAGGTCAAAGTGTTGTCTATTGACGAACGCGGTAAGATAGGTCTGTCCATTAAGCAGCTGACACCGCCGCCTCCGGCACCTCCGAAACCGCAGCGTCCGGTAAGTCAGGAACGTCGTGCACCTAAAGTGGCACCTCCTGTTTCCTTTGAAGATAAATTATCGCGCTTTTTAAAAGACAGCGATGACAGATTATTAGATCTGAAACGCAATACGGAGTCTAAGCGCGGCGGCCGTGGCGCCAGCCGCGACAGATAATGTCTAAAAAGGCACTTCCAGCAGAGGTGCCTTTTTTATTTGGGTTGTAGGATAATAAGGTGAAACGATGAAAGAACACAGGCAAATTACTGAAATTCTCGATCAGGTAGAGGAACATCTGCCTGTCGGCAGTAAAATAATTGTTGCCTGCAGCGGTGGGGCCGATTCAATTGCTTTGGCTGATGCACTGCTGCTGCTGCAGGAAAAACGGAAGTATCAGCTGGTAGTTTGTCATGTAGAGCATGGTTTGCGTGGCAGCGAAGCTTTGGCTGATGCTGATTTTGTTGTGGAATTCTGCCGGATGCGTCAGGTTGCCTGTGAAGTTCTGCGTGTTGACGCTAAAAAATTTGCTGCGGAGAGTAAACTTTCTGTAGAGGACGCGGCTCGTAAATTACGCTATACTGTTTTATTTGAGATTCTCAGTAAACACAAGTCTGAGTATATTGTGACAGCACACCACCGTGACGATCAGGCAGAAACCCTGCTGCTGCATTTGCTGCGAGGCAGCGGTGCGGAAGGGCTTGGGGGAATGCGCTGTCACAATAACAGTATCGTACGGCCCTTTTTGCAGGTGAGCCGTCGGATGCTGGAAGCATATTGCGCAATGCGTAGCTTGGATTATCGTACTGACAGCAGTAATATGGATTTGTACTATACGCGGAATAAAGTGCGGCATATATTGCTGCCTTTGCTGGAACGGGAATTCAATCCTAATATCAAACAGGCTTTAGCACAGACTGCGACGTTGATTGCTGAGGATGCTGATTGTTTGAATGAGCTGGCAGAAGAGAAGTTTTTGCAGTATGTGCTGCAGGACGATCATTCCTGCAGCTGTGATACAGCCTGGCTGCTTTCGCTGCCTGCCGCGCTGTGTTCGCGTATCATCAGGATGATGTGGAAAAAGCTTGGAGCTGCAGGTCTGCTTACCTTTCAGCAGACGCAGCAGGTGATCGGCTTGGTGCATAAAGGCAGCAGCAATAAAAGGCTTATGCTGCCTGGCGGGACCTGTGCTGTATACAGCTATGGCAAGCTTACAGTTGCTGCAGCTGAAACACCGTCAGCGATAGCAGCGCAGAATTATGTTTTTGATTTGGCTGAGCTGCAGAAAGCTGGCAGGCTGCAAGTTGAGCTCCCAAACGGTATTTTAAGTTTAGGTTACTTTAAGGGATCAGCAAGTCCCTTGGGGCATGCAGCAATATATCCCTGGCATTTGCTGCAGGACAGGCAGCTGGAAGTGAGGCAGAGGCAGGACGGCGACATATTTTTTCCGGCCGGGTCTTTGGGAAGCAAAAAATTAAAAAAGTATTTTAACGACATTAAAGTACCTCCGGAACAGAGAAAAAGTCAGCTTTTAGTAACCTGCGGTAAACAGGTCCTATGGCTGGTGGGAGGGAAAGCTGCAGGCTGGCATGAACAGGAGCAGGGCTGCGAAGCATGGCTGACGTTGGATATTAAATATTTCAGTCTGGGAGATGACAAGTAGTGGATATGCATGAAGATATTGGTAAAATCTTACTGACGGAGGAAGAAATAAAAGCGCGGGTCCGGGAATTGGGAGCCCAGCTGAAACAAGATTATGCAGGCAAAGAAGTAGTAGTAATAGCACTTTTAAAAGGCGCCGCTTATTTTGCTACTGATCTGACTTTGGCAATGGATATGCCTGTTAAGATCGATTTTATGGTCGCGTCTTCTTATGGCAACAGCACTAATAGCTGCGGTAATGTCAGCGTTAAGCTTGATGTGGCTGAGAAACTGGCGGAACGGCATGTGATCCTGGTCGATGACATCATTGACACAGGGCTGACCCTTGAAGCTGTTTGCTGTATGCTGCAGCAGCACAAGCCGGCTTCTATCAAAACAGCGGTAATGTGCGATAAGGCCGACAGGCGCGTCAATGGTAAAAGTGCGGATTATGTAGGCTTCTGTATTCCTGACGAGTTTGCTGTAGGCTATGGATTGGATTACGCCGGTAACTATCGTAACTTACCTTATATCGGTGTTTTAAAGCCTTGTGTTTATGCGCGTACATGATTTTATCGACTAATGGTTGTAGAATTTCCGCATCTATATTATAATAAAAAAATGACGTTACTGTAATTTGGTAGACGATCGCAGTGGAAGGAGGAGCAATTCCTTGAATAGATTTTTTAAGAACGTGACGTTCTATTTGCTGATTATCATCGTGGCAATCTGGATGATCGATTATTATTCGGCCAGCACGGTCAGCAAAACAGACATCACTTATAGTGCGTTTATGAAGCACGTGCAGCAAGATGAGGTCAAACAGGTAACGATAGTTGATAATGTCATCAGCGGTAAGCTGAAAGATGGTAAAGATTTCTCAACTGTGGCTCCCAGTGATGACAGCCTGATCCCGACTTTACGTGCCCGTGATATTGAAATTAAAGCCGAGCTGCCGCCGCAGCCGCCTTGGTGGACGACTATCTTAAGCTCGCTTTTGCCGATGCTGTTAATCGTCGGTATTTGGTTTATGCTGATGCAGCAAAGCCAGGGGGGCGGAGGCCGGGTTATGAATTTCGGCAAGAGCCGTGCCCGTCGTTATGACGAAGACAATATTAAGATTACTTTTAAAGATGTCGCCGGTGCTGATGAAGCGAAGCAGGAACTGGAAGAAGTTGTCGAGTTCCTGAAGCATCCGAAGAAATATAATGATCTCGGTGCCAAAATACCGAAAGGTGTTTTACTCTACGGGCCGCCTGGTACAGGCAAGACACTTCTGGCCAAGGCTGTCGCTGGTGAAGCTGGCGTACCGTTTTTCAGTATTTCCGGTTCAGATTTCGTAGAAATGTTTGTCGGCGTAGGCGCTTCCCGTGTCCGAGATTTGTTTGAACAGGCTAAAAAGAGCGCTCCCTGTATCGTTTTCATTGATGAGATCGACGCTGTCGGCCGTCAGCGTGGTGCAGGCTTAGGCGGCGGTCATGATGAGAGAGAACAGACCTTGAACCAGCTGTTGGTCGAAATGGATGGTTTCGGAGCTAATGAAGGCATCATTATGATTGCTGCAACCAACCGTCCCGATATCCTTGATCCGGCACTTCTGCGCCCGGGACGTTTTGACAGACAGATCGTCGTTGATCGTCCTGATATCAAAGGTCGTCAGGAAATTTTAAAAGTCCATGTTAAAGGTAAGCCTATCAGTCCTGAAGTCGAGCTTGGCGTTATTGCCAGCAGAACTCCTGGTTTTACCGGCGCGGATCTGAGCAATCTGGTCAATGAAGCTGCGTTGATGGCTGCCCGTAAAAATAAGAATAAAATCGATATGCCGGAAATGGAAGAAGCGGCGGAGCGTGTTATTATGGGTCCCGAGCGCCGCAGCCGCGTGATCAGTGATAAAGAAAAACGTCTGACTGCCTATCATGAAGGCGGCCATACTCTGGTAGGTATGCTGCTCGATAATACTGATCCGGTTCATAAAGTAACTATTATTCCGCGTGGGCGTGCCGGCGGTTATACATTGAGCCTGCCGAAAGAGGACCGTTACTATGCGACCCGCAGTGAAATGCTGGACGAATTGAAGGTGCTTTTAGGCGGCCGTGTTGCTGAAGCTCTGGTACTGAAAGAAATTTCCAGCGGTGCCAGCAATGACCTGCAGCGTGCTACATCTCTGGCCCGTCAGATGATCTGTGAATACGGTATGAGCCCTGAATTGGGTCCGATGACGTTTGGTCATCGTCAGGACCAGGTTTTCCTTGGACGTGATATTGGCAGAGATAAAGACTACAGTGAAGAAGTCGCTGCCAAGATCGATAAAGAAATCCGTAAATTTATTGATGAGGCTTACCAGAAAACGGAAAGTCTGCTGAATGAAAATATGGATAAACTGCATTTGATTGCGGATGCACTTATTGAAAGAGAAACTTTGGAAGGCGAAGAAATCGATCAGTTGATGAAATACGGTAAAATTTTATCTAAAGAAGAGAATACTTCTGAGATCGGAACTCCGGAGCCGGCAGAGGTGCAGCCCGCAGAATCTTCTGCAGCTCCCAGCGAGCAATAGTCTGTAATCTAAGACCGTCCCTTGAATTTCGGGGACGGTTTTTCTGTGACTTGACTTTTGGTTAACCCAGTGCTAATCTAAGGATAACATTGTGTGGGAGTGTGATGATATGCGGGAACGCATTTTAGAAATATTGCGCAGTAAAATGCCTGCTCCTGTTTCAGGGGAAGTGCTTTCTCAGGAACTGGCAGTATCGCGTACGGCGATCTGGAAGCATATCCAGGCTTTAAAAAATGAAGGCTATACTATAGAATCCGTACCTAAAAAAGGCTACATCCTGAAAGAAGTACCTGACAGATTGAAGCCTGCAGAAGTTGTCGCTAATCTGAAAACGAAATGGCTCGGACATCATATACACTACTGTGAGCTGACGACGTCTACAAACGAACTGGCTAAACGTCTTGCCGGTGAAGGCTGCGAAGATGGCCTGGTGGTGATCGCGGAAGAGCAGAACTCCGGCAAGGGGCGTTTGTCACGCGGCTGGTTTTCTCCGTTTGCCCGTGGAGTATGGTTTTCGGTTGTCTTAAAGCCGCCGTTCATGCCGCAGGAAGCGTCGAAGTGTACGCTGCTGGCAGCGATTGCCGTCGTGAAAGCCGTAAATAAGTATAAAGGCGTACAGGCATCGATCAAATGGCCTAACGACGTTTTACTGGACGGCAAAAAACTGGTGGGCATTTTGACAGAAATGAGCGCTGAATTTGGACGTATAAATTATATCGTTATCGGTACCGGTATCAACGTCAACGTACCCAAAGAGATGGTGCCGGAAGAACTGCGAGCAACAGCTGTATCGCTCGCTGATGTTGCCCGTGAGCCTATCAGCAGAGTCGAACTGCTGGCTGATGTGTTGGGCTATATGGAAGAACTGTATGAAAAAGTTTTGCATGAAGGTTTCAAACCGGTGCTTGAGGAATGGAAAAAATATTCTTCGACTTTAGGTCAGCAGGTCAAAGTTATTGCACCTGACCAGACTTATTTCGGTGAAGCTGTCGATATAGACGAAGATGGTCTTTTAATGGTAAAACGCGAAGACGGCAGAATCGAAAAGGTCATTGCCGGTGATGTTTCGATCCGGCCTGCCCAGGCCAAGCAGGGGGAATACGCGTAATGAAGATCAGAGAGATGCTTCTGGCCGGAACTTTTGTCACGATGATGATCATCAGTGCATATATCATAGTTCCTATTGGGCCTGTTCCCATTACGATGCAGCCTTTGGTCGTGCTTTTGGCCGGTATGCTTCTGGGAAGCCGCTTAAGCGCGGTCAGCATATGCGTGTGGGTGATGCTCGGCTGTGTGGGACTGCCTGTATTCAATCAGGGACAGGGCGGAGCTGTGATGCTGGTCGGACCTACCGGAGGCTTTATCATTGCATTTATTATTACGGCCTGGCTTGTTGGTTATCTTACAGAACGTGACCTGGAAGCAAGTTATTTAAAAAATCTTATGTATATGTGCGTGGGAATGCTGGTATGCTATGCGATAGGCCTCATCGGCTTCAAGCTCAGCTTCCAGTACTTTCTGCAAAAGCCCATGAGTTGGGACAATGCCATACTTTTAGCAGTTGCGCCATTTCTTCCATTTGATATAATAAAGGCTGCAGCGGCTGCGCTTATTGGCGCTAAAGTGCGCAAGGCTTTACTCCTGGCAGGTCTGCTTGAGCGGACTAAATAAGCTCCTTGAGGAGGAACATGAATGTTATTAGTAATTGATGTAGGTAATACCAACATTGTAGCAGGTGTTTTTGACGATAAAGAACTGGTCTGCCATTGGCGCTTTTCCACAGATCGCAGTAAAACTGCCGACGAATATGGTATTTTATTACGCAGTATGTTCAATTATACGCGGATGCCTATGGATCAGATTAAGGCAATCATTATTTCCAGCGTTGTACCGCCGCTGATCGTACCGCTCTGCCATATGTGCGAGCGTTATTTTGAGCTGACGCCTATGGTCGTAGGCCCCGGTATTAAAAGCGGTATCTCACTGCGCTACGACAACCCCAGAGAAGTCGGTGCAGACCGTATAGTTAATGCGGTTGCCGCGTTTGACAAATACAGCAAAAAAGGTATGCCGATGATCATCGTTGATTTCGGCACCGCGACTACATTTTGCGCCCTGCTGCCGACAGGCGAATATTTAGGCGGCGCTATCGCCCCTGGTATCGGTATTTCTACGGAGGCTTTGTTCCAGAGAACGGCAAAACTGCCGCGTATCGAGCTTATCAAACCTAAAAACGTTATCTCGCGCAATACTGTAAATGCAATGCAGGCGGGCGTTATTTACGGTTTTGTCGGTCAGATGGACGGCATTGTCAGACATATGAAGGAAGAATTAGGCGGTAATGCTTTTGTTGTCGCTACTGGCGGGTTTGCCAATACGATGGCGGCCGAGTCCGATTCTATTGACGTAGTAGAGCCGTTTTTAACCTTAGACGGATTACGGATTCTGCACGAGAAAAATTCTAAATAAGCAAAGACCCGCTGTCTGGCGGGTCTTATTTCTATAGTATTTCAAAATTGGGAGTGGATTATGCAGATCGGCACTTTAAAATTAGATGTACCTTTGTTGTTGGCGCCTATGGCCGGAATCACAGATCTGCCCTTTCGGGTCATTTGCAGAGAACTTGGCTGCGGTATGACTGTTTCGGAAATGGTCAGCGCCAAGGGGCTGCTTTATAAAAATGTCAAAACTTTTGATATGCTGCGCATCGATCCGGGTGAAAGACCTACGGCGATCCAGCTTTTTGGTTCTGTTCCGGCAGAACTGGCTGAAGCCGCAAGGATAGTCGCCGGGAACGGTGCAGATGTGATCGACTTTAATATGGGCTGCCCGGTGCCTAAGGTCGTCAATAATGGCGAAGGCTCGGCTTTGATGAAAAATCCGCAGCTGGCCTACGAAATTCTGGCGCGGATGACAGACGCTGTATCTGTTCCGGTTACTGTGAAATTTCGTGCCGGCTGGGATTCTGAACATATCAATGCGGAAGAAATAGCTGTACTGGCAGAAAAGGCGGGCGTAGCAGCCGTAGCAGTACACGGCAGGACAAGGGAACAGTTTTATAATGGCAGGGCAGACTGGCAGGTTATCGCCAGAGTCAAAGCGGCTGTAAAAATACCGGTCATCGGTAACGGTGATATCTTGACAGTAGCTGACGGACAGAGGATGCTTGCAGAAACAGGATGCGACGGATTGATGATGGGGCGCGGTGCCGACGGCAATCCCTGGCTGTTCAGCAGATTGCAGGCCGCCTTGTCGGGACTGCCTGTGCCGCAGGAACCGCCCTTAAAAGAAAAACTTGCTCTGGCATTGCGGCATCTGGAGATGCTGATAGAATATAAAAATGAATCTGTTGCTGTTAAAGAGATGCGTCGGCATATCGGCGCCTATCTTAAGGGTATGCCTAAAGCTGCCGAATATCGCGGCAGGTTCCATCAGACAGAAACCTACGCCGATTTTAAAAAACTGCTGGCAGAATATATCGAGGCCGCAGAAAAATTCGGCGCCTGAAAACGGTTAAAATAAATAAGATAATACTAAATCTAATAGCAAATATTGTAGGAACACTTTAAATATGCTAAAATGATATGTCATCAGGGACAAGTTTTTTAGAGAAAGAAGTAGAACAATGATTGCCTCTCAGACAACTGAATGCAGCTGTAAACATATCGTAAGTGTAAGTTTGGGATCTTCTGAGCGCAATGCTAAAAGTACTTTGCAGCTTAAGGGGCAGACCTTTATAATAGAACGGCTGGGCACTGACGGAAATCTGCAGAAAGCCCGGCAGCTTCTGGAAGAGCTGGATGGCCGGGTAGACGCGCTGGGATTGGGAGGGACCGATCTTTATGTATATGCCGGCGGTCGGCGGTATACTTTTCGTGAATCGGCCAAGCTGATCGAAAATGTCAAAAACACCCCTGTGCTGGATGGCAGCGGGTTGAAAAATTCTTTGGAACGTATTCTGATCAATCGCCTTGCTGCTGATAAAATCATAGACTTTCAAGGGAAAAAAGTGCTTATGGTCTGCGGTGTAGATCGTTTTGGTATGGCCGAAGCGTTGGTAGCCAATGGCGCTGACGTTACTTTTGGTGATTTGATTTTTGGGCTGAACTGGGATCATCCGATCAAATCGCTGCAGACTCTGGATAGTTTTGCAAAATTGCTGGCGCCGCTTCTGACAAAGCTGCCCGTAAGGTGGTTCTATCCGATGGGCGCCAAACAAAGCCAGAGAAAACCGCAGCACCAGGGCTATTTTTTAGAGAACGATATTATTGCCGGTGATTTTCATTTTATCAGGCGGTTTATGCCGGATAAGCTGGCAGGCAAGACTATTATTACCAATACTGTTACAGCCGGTGACCGCAAGCTGCTGCGCAATGCCGGAGTACGCTGTCTGATCACAACGACGCCGTCTTTGGACGGACGCAGCTATGGTACCAATGTGATGGAAGGCCTGCTGGTGGCAGCCAGCGGTGCTGATAAACAGCTTGATGCGACTGTCTACGAAAAATTACTGGAAGAATATAAGATAGAATCCGGGTTAGAATATCTGAACGGAGAGGAGGAGCACATTTAATGGAAAAGTTTGCATTTATCATACATCCGCTGTCGATTCATGATATGGCTCACGTATCGCCTGTTTTGAAATTTATTCCTGACAGCTGGCTGGAAAGTGCTCTGAAGCTGAAAAAACCTTTTCAGGTTTCACATATCACAGGTATCAAGAGCCCTTACGCAGAAGCGGAAGGCTGGTTTATCGGCTGTCCCCTGACATCGAAGCAAATGGTTGAACTGCCGGAAGAATTTGTTATGGACAGGATCATAGAATCAGGGAAGATCGCTCAGGAACTGGGCGCTAAAGTGGTAGGCCTGGGCGCATTCACCTCTATCGTTGGCGATGCAGGCATCACAGTGGCGAAAAATTTAGATATAGCTGTGACATCGGGCAACAGCTACACAGTTGCAACAGCACTGGAGGGAACCCGTGAAGCAGTAAGGCTGATGGGAAAAGATCTGGCAACTGCGCATGTGACTATTGTCGGTGCCAGCGGTTCGATCGGTGCGGCCTGTACAAGGATTCTGGCACGCGAAGCAAAGGATATTACAATGGTCGCAAGGCATCTGCAGCCGTTGGAAGAACTGGCGCAAGAGCTTTCGGGCAGTGTTGCCGGCAAATTGACGGTTTCCAACGACATCAAACACAGCCTGAAGGATGCCGATGTTGTGATCGCCGTTACCAGCGCCGTAGATTTTCTGATCGAACCTGAGGATCTCAAGGCCGGGGCCATCGTCTGCGATGTGGCAAGACCGCGTAACGTTTCGCGTGAGGTAGCTTCCAAACGCAAAGATGTGCTGGTCATAGAAGGCGGTGTGATCAAGGTACCGGGCAATGTCGATTTCCATTTCGATTTTGGCTTCCCGCCGCAGACTTCTTTTGCCTGTATGGCAGAAACAATGATTTTGGCACTGGAAAAGCGTTATGAAAATTTTACTCTGGGACGGAAACTGACTATCGAACAGATCGATACGATCTCGCAATTAGCCCGTAAACACGATTTCAGTCTGGCTGGCTTCCGCAATTTTGAACGGGCCGTTACAGATGAAGAAATCGCGCATATCCAGGGTTTTGTCGAACAGGAACTGGCAATGCGTAATATCTGAGGTTGACAATAAACCAACAAAAAATTATAATTTAACCTAGTACATTATATTATTTATCCGTTGATCCCAGTGTCAGGCATTGCTGCTTGGCACTGTTTGTATTGTGAGGCGGCGGAAAAATATGATTTTAAAGGAGTAATACCATGGGTGCTAAAGAAACTATTTTAACGGCCGAAGGTTTAAGAAAACTGGAGGACGAATTAGAAAATCTTCGTTCTGTAAAACGTCAGGAAGTTGCCGAGCGTATTAAAGTAGCCATTTCTTATGGCGATATAAGCGAGAATTCCGAATATGACGATGCCAAAAATGAGCAGGCCTTTATCGAAGGGCGTATTATCGAGCTGGAGCAGATGATCAGCACGGCTACGCTCATTGACGAAACTGCGAAAAAGAAAAAAGGCACAGTTATTCTCGGTTCTACCGTTATCGTTAAAGATATGGAATTTGGAGACGAAGAAACCTATACCGTTGTCGGCACTACTGAAGCCGATCCTTCGCAGAACCGCATCTCCAATGAATCACCGGTCGGCGCTGCGATTTTGGGACAGAAAGTAAACACTGTCGTACAGGTGCATACTCCTGTAGGCGAGCTTTCATATAAAATAGTAAAAATTAAATAGATCTGATTTTTTAGGAGCGAGAAATATGTCGGAAGAAATTAAAAATCAACAAGCTGCCGAACCGGAAGCTTTAACAGAAACAGAAATCAATGAACAAATGCAGGTGCGCATCAATAAAATGCACCAAATCGAAGAAAAAGGCTGGAAACCTTTCGGCCATAAATTTGAATGGACCCACCATGCTCAGGATATTGCCGAACAATTTGAAGAATTAACGGCTAATGAAACTGTTGTCCGTCTGTCCGGCCGCGTTATGGCTATCCGCGGTCATGGCAAAACCTGCTTTATCGATCTGATGGATAAAACAGGCCGTATTCAGCTTTATGTACGTAAGGATGCCTTGGGCGAAGAAAACTATACCTTGATCAAACTGATGGATATCGGCGATATTATCGGTGTAGCCGGCACAGTTTTCCGTACGCACATGGGCGAATTGTCTGTTAAAGCGGTTGCTTTGGAACTGCTTTCCAAATCTCTGCGGCCTCTGCCGGAAAAATGGCATGGCTTGAAAGATGTCGAAATGCGTTATCGTCAGCGTTATGTTGACCTGATCGTTAATCCTGAAGTCCGCCGTACTTTTGTTCTGCGCAGCCAGATCATTAAAAGCGTTCGCGAGATTTTAGACGGCAGAGACTTCCTGGAAGTCGAAACGCCGATCATGCATTCTATTGCCGGCGGCGCAGCCGCACGTCCGTTTATCACCTATCATAACGCGCTGGATATGCAGCTTTATATGCGCATCGCGCCGGAACTGTATCTGAAGCGTCTGATCGTCGGCGGGATGGAACGTGTTTATGAATTAGGGCGCGTATTCCGCAATGAAGGTATTGATATCAAACATAATCCTGAGTTTACCATGGTCGAGATCTACCAGGCCTATGCTGACTATAATGATCTGATGCATTTGACTGAAACAATTGTTTCACAGACTGCACAGAAAGTGCTCGGCACGATGAAGATCACTTACGAAGGACAGGAGATCGATCTGACTCCTCCCTGGAATAGAATGACTATGATCGAGGCCGTAGCTAAATATACCGGACAGGATTTTTCCGGTATCAAAGACCTCGGCGAAGCGCGTAAAATGGCAGATGCTATCAACGTGCCTTACGAAAAAACTTTCGGCATCGGTAAAATCATCAATGCCTGCTTTGAAGAACACGTAGAAGAGAAACTGATCCAACCTACGTTTATCACAGGACATCCGAAAGAAATTTCACCGCTGGCCAAAAGCAGTGAAGCAGATCCTGAAATTACAGACCGTTTTGAAGGCTTCATTTATGCGCGAGAGATCTGCAATGGCTTCTCCGAGCTCAACGATCCTATCGACCAGCGTGAACGCTTCCAGAAACAGGTGGAAGACCGCGCTGCCGGCGATGATGAAGCTCATATGATGGATGATGACTTCGTAACCGCGCTGGAATATGGTCTGCCGCCTACAGGAGGGCTGGGCATCGGTATCGACCGCCTGGTTATGTTCCTGACAGACAGCAGCAGTATCCGCGACGTTATATTCTTCCCGCATATGCGTCATAAAGTACAATAAAAGTAAAAAGAGTATAAATCCGCACCGTATTTTTCGGTGCGGATTTTTTCTTGAAAAAAACATAAAAAAGTTGTAAAAAAGGTGTTGACAGAAGTAACGGGGAATGCTATTATATACAAGTCGCCGAAA